>Ga0210059_1002660_pt1 | contig 28127 bp, 23 predicted proteins | sample Ectturendosymbi2_FD_188042 | JGI IMG/M metagenome (GOLD analysis project Ga0210059, IMG submission 188042) | Ecteinascidia turbinata endosymbiont from Florida, USA - Sample 2 (SPAdes) (version 2) | ecosystem: Host-associated > Tunicates > Ascidians > Unclassified | place: Key West, Florida...
CTCTACTATGTTTGTGTAAAATTTTTCTAGCATGTCAATGTGCTTTTGTTTTTTGCACATAGGATTGTCACATGAGGTAAGTTCTTCAAATGAGGGTATTTTTGAGAGCCATATCTTGTTTGCCTGTTGATATTTCAGTTTTTGTTGCTGTGTGGCTTTGTTCCAGTTCATATTTTTTCATGCTGTGTCTTGCTATCACAGAGTAGGTCTTGGGGTATTGCTGCAGTTTTTATGGTTGCAGCTACTGGCCTGTGGTCAGAGAGAATGAATTGGTGTAATATTTCAATGTTTTGGATAGAGTCATGAGCAGATTTTGATGAAACTGCATGGTCCAGCCAGCTGCATGTACCATGAGTATCACTAACATAGGTGAAAGAATCAGCTGGAAGATTGATTTTATCTGATATTTTCAATTCATGTTCCAAGCAGAATTGGGATAGCAATACACCAAAATTGTTATTAGGGCAAGCTTTGAAGTCCCCCACTATTAATACATTTGGGCTGTCAATTTCATCACAGAGTGTTGAAATTGTACTTAGATAGTTTATGTACTCATCATAGTTGGAGTCACAGCAATATGGCATGTAAACATTTATGAAGTTCATAGAGCTTGAGTCTAGGCACACCTCCAGACCAATGATACTTTGGTCTTGGTTCATGAAAATCTTCGCATTTAGCTTTTTGTTCCACAAAATTGCTGTCCAGCCATATGGCCTACAGATGTTATGCCTTTTGTGTAATCCACTTCAGCTGTGCCACAGGGAAAGTGGTTATCACTGATATCAGTCAGTTTGTCTAATGTTTGCTTTGCCAGCCAAGTTTCTTGGGGACAAATTATACAATGTTGCTCAATGTCATGCAATGATGCTGTCAAGCCACGACAGTTGTAAGTAACTACTGACAATTCTTCAATTTTTGCTGCCATTGTTGACTGTTGTTGGGTGTTGATTGTTCTAGCCTTTTTTTGTGGCTGAGAGTCCTTCCACAGAATAATTTTTTTACTAATATGCCACTGGGCCATATGTGTGAGCTGAGGGCAGTGGTGGGTTTAAGGTTGGGGGGGACCCAGGCAAGACTAAAATGGGGGCCCCTCTGATGACGTCATCCTACTCAATCAACCGTGATAAGCACTTTTCATCAAGCCTTAGATACGGCCACCGAAGCTTACGTTTCTGAGACTACGGCATGAATGACATAGCAAAATAGCAAAAGGAGAAATACAAAGGGGGGTTCATGACATACAACTTTGGAAACACTGAAAGGTGGGAAGACAAGGATGGCAACACACAAAATTTGGGCAAGAGCAAGTTGGCATCGCCTCCACTTCTTTATTTTCACGCCCCATTTCTCTGTATTCACGATCAATAAACTACAAAGTTCACCCTTTTGAAAGTTTCACACTTTTCCCTTTCATAAAATGCTTGGTAGTTGGTCAACTGAGTTTGTTCACATTCATGTCTTTAAGGGTATGCATGAAACCATAAACAACAACCAAGAAGTTTCAAAACACTAAATTGGCTTTAAATTTCATCCTTCTTTTTGCTACTCCACTTGGATACTTTCTGTTTAAATGTGGCATTTTCATTAAATTATCAATAAACCAAACACTTCAATCTCTAAAAATTATCATCTGGTGTAAAAATGTTCATTTGGTATAAAAAGTTATCATTTAGCATAAATATTTGCTCTTATTTGATAGTCTTTTCAGAACTTTTTAGAAGAAATGTTAACCCATCATTTTTTAGGTATAGAAGTTGGTTTTAAGCTTTTCTTTATTTGCACACTGGAGATGGTGGTGGGGCCCCGTTGAAAATGTAGTACTTACACATTAAAGTTGCTGTTTGGGCCCCTTTCAAAGAATAGCACATGCACATTAAAGTTGCTGTTGGTGGCCCCTTTGAAAGCAACGTACTTGCACATTACACTTGATGTTGGGAGCCCCTTTGAAAGCAAGGAATTTTACATTACAGTTGCTGTTGGCAGCCTCTTTGAAAGCCAGGAATTTTACATTACAGTTGCTGTTAGGGCAAGGTACAAGGTACTTACACATTACAGTTGCTTTTGGAGGCCCCTTTGAAAGCAGGGTATTACCACATTACAATAGCTGTTGGCAGCCTCTTGGAAAGAACGGAGGTTTACATCACAGTTGCTGTTGGGGCCTCTTTGAAAGCATAGTACTAACACATTACGATTGCTGTTTGGGGCCACTTTGAAAGCAAGGCATTACCACATTACAATTGCTGTTGGCAGCCTCTTGGAAATGATGAAATTTTATATTACAGTTGCTGTTTGGGGCCCCTTTCGAAGCATGGTGCTTACAACTTACGATTGCTGTTTGGGGCTCATTTGAAAGCAAGGTATTACCATATTGCAATTGCTGTTGGCAGCCTCTTGGAAATTATGGAATTTTATATTAGAGTTGCTGATTGGGCCCCTTTGAAAGTATAGTACTAACACATTACGATTGCTGTTTGGGGTCCCTTTGAAAGCAAGGTACTTATACATTGTAATTGCTGTTGGCAGCCTCTTGGAAAGCAAGGAATTTTACATTACAGTTGCTGTTTGGGACCCCTTTGAAAGCATAGTACTTACACATTACAATAGCTGTTGGCAGCCTCTTGGAAAGAACGGAGGTTTACATCACAGTTGCTTTTGGGGGCCCCTTTGAATGCATAGTACTAACACATTACGATTGCTGTTTGGGGCCCCTTTGAAAGCAAGGTACTTACACATTGCAATTGCTGTTGGGGGCCCTTTCAAAGCAAGACACTTACACATTACAATTACTGTTGGGGACCCTTTGAAAGCAAGGTACAAGGTACTTACACATTACAATTGCTTTTGGTTGCCCCCTTTGAAAGCAAGGTATTACCACATTACAATTGTTGTTTGCAGCCTGCTAGAAAGCAAGGAATTTTACATTACAGTTGCTGTTTGGGGCCCCTTTCAAAGCAAGGTACTTATACATTACGATTGCTGTTTGGGGTCCCTTTGAAAGCATGGTGCTTACACATTACAATTGCTCTTGGGGCCTTTGAAAACAGAGCACTTACACACTACAGTTTCTTTTAGGGGCCCCTTCAATGAAGTTTAAACGGAAAGTACTTACACATTTCAGTGGCTTTGGGGGCCCCTTTCAAAGCAAAGTACCTGCACATTCCAGTTTCTGAAGGGGGCCCTTTGAAAGCAGAGTACTTGCTAATGATCTGCTTTGTAGCACATTATATGAGTGAATAATAAGTTTTTCATCAAAAATCAGGAAAATTTATGCGCGTATCACCTGAAGGGGGGGGCCAAAAAGGGGGGGCCCGAGGCAAGTGCCTCGCTCGCCTCCCTTTAAACACACCACTGGCTGAGGGCATCTTCCATTTCGACACCTATTATAATACAAATCCATCAATGCGGCAGGATTTAAATCCAATTCCATATTCATCTCTCGTCATTTTTTGGGCATGTAAGGCACAAGGACTGGAGGTATGTGTGTTTCAGCAAGGTTGAGCGAGACTTGTGGAAATGACTAAGAGTAATGGAGAGGAGTAAAACTAATATTGAAACTGATTTCACCAAAAACTTACATCTGAATGACCTGGTAACAAAACTGCTGAAATAACATTGGACACTATTTTTCGGCTTGTTGGCCGCCATTTCGTAGCTGTTTTGGTGCCACTTTGTAGCAAAAAAAGACATTGGAAAATTTATAATTTTATTTGACTTCACACTGAGTCGAGCTTGCAAACCAATGACTCGAAGTGACTAGGCAGTTTTTTTGAGTCGACTCTGATTCGACCAAGTCATGACTCGCTCTAATTCGAAAAAGATTTCTCTGACTCGACTCTAATTTTTGGATAAGTCTGACTCGTCTCTGATTCGAAGGGCTTGTGACTCTAACTCATTTCTGCTTCGAAGGGCTTGTGACTCTGACTCGACAAATATGACTCAGGCACATCATCGGGGGACATTTGACAAATAGTTTCATTTGCAAATGGCCTTGCTATAAAAAATTTGGATTCATGGGGTAAGTCATGCACATACACTACAAACAATAAAGGGCCTAGCGGTGATCCTCAAGGTATCCCAGCTTTGATTTTGTATGTGTTTGGTAGGACGTCCAGTCAGCATTTTGATTTTATTATCTTGTAAATACTTCAAACAAGTGATTATTCTCTGAAGAGCATATTCTAAATGCTAATCATTGTGAGCCTTTCTTGTCCATAAGTTGTTTTTTTTTTACATATTAAAACTTTGAATTCCTTTCTGAAAGCAAATTCTCTACTATAAATGATAGGAGTGCGTATTTTTGAAATTTCTTTTTGTTATTCTTTCCTGTGTACTTAACTTGAAACAACGTGCATGGGCTGTGAATATGAGAACTTTTACTTCTTTGACTACTTCCAATGTCAACAAAAATTTGGTGGTGAAAACTACTGAAAAATGCCATACATTGCTTGTTTGCTGTCGTGAAAAGTAAATAACTAGAGGCCGCCATGGCCCTTTACTATTCCTTTTACACACTGGGGCATTGTTTGATTACGTTGATCAATTCTCTTGCTTTCGTTTATTTTAATTTCCATCGGCAATTGAGTACTTTTTTGCATGATGACTTTTTGTATTGTCTTTGTTTATTAGCTAAGTCTTGTCAAACAATCAATATTGCGTCGAGTCAATATTTTGAGTCACGCCATCCCTGCTGTTTGGGATACTTGAAGTGGTTGTTGATTTTGTGGGTATCGTGATTGAGGTAGATTCCCTATTTGGAAAAATTTGTTGCCTTTTGCAAGTGAGAAATTGATGTAGCAATTTGTATGGGGTCGATTTAATTGCATGAAGTAAACGACTCCGTGGATCAAAGGATTGTTCGTATCCTATTGCAATTAATCAAATTCAGAGGGCGTTGAAGTATTCTACGTATAGTTTTATTTTTACATAACGTTGCTAGTGAAAAACTGTACCTTCCTTGTCACATTTGAACAATCACAATGTTGCTACGTTCCTTATGTAGAAAACAACAGTGGTCAAGTCTTACCAGACATACTTCATGCCAATCACATTCCTTACCTCCTCTTACTTCTGAATCGTATGGTGTGAAAAGGTGAGTTATAGACTGTTTTGTAATTTTACAAGCGTTTTGATAAATTCCTATTATTAAAAGCTCTGAGTTTGCAGTAAGCTTTTGAGAAATCAGTTGAATTGGTTGATTGATTTTATTTGTTAGTACACACAAAGATAGTATTGTTGCAACCTCCGTGTTGGCATTGCGTTGAATGTGTGATTCACCACAAACGGGATGTGCACAAAGAACAACACTCATATACAATATATGTGGCTCGAACAAGCAATAATAGAGTGACATGGCATATGATCTCTATTGTTGCTTGCTGCCACAGTGTGAAGTTTTGCGCACTTGCCACTCGGGCTTTGTGATCGCAATAGTATAAACACACACACAGTCTTTGCATAATGCAGGTCAATAAAAACTGACAAAACAGAACTTTTTACAACGGCATTGGTGGAACTGGCAGAATCACAGAGTTACAAACACTTTTTGCAACTGCGTTGAAGGCAGAATCACAGGGTTACAGACACATTAATGCTATTGTTAGCTAACACGTAACACTTGTTATAACACTACTGCATGGTAGGGGACCAATTCGTAACTTGGTCAAGTCCAAGTAAAATGCGAATGGTCTTTGCTTTCATCTTTTTATGATGATTCAACCTTGCACATATGTGTATTTAAATAACTTCACACAGGTGAAGAGTTTGAATCTATAACTAAAGTTTTAAAAGGGAAATCGGTTTCACACAACACTACACATCATCAATCTTAGTACAACCTGCAAACAACGCTTACGCGGTTATCAGAGCATAGTGATGTATGAACGTTTTAGAAGGCACACATGATGTTCTACGTTTTACAAAGTCTAGAAAACCTGTAGGACGATAAAATTTGAGGGAAACAAAAGCTATTACATGCAACATGGATACATTTAATATGAGAATTTGTTAAGCATGTTAATCTGCTTCATATGCAAAGCATATGCTTCAATTAACACCAGGGTTGCGGAGTCGGAGTCACAAGGAATCGGAGAATTTTTGGTACAGTTGGAGTCGGATTCCTAAGAACACTAGGTGTCGGTGTTAGATTTTATTACAGCAGTGGCTGTACATACGCCTGTGGATCCTGAAATTTGAAAAGTTATTCATACTCCACCTGTGACGTAACAGTAATGCACGACGAGAGTGCAATAGGCTTGGTAGAAACAAAGTAAACGTAAAAGATAAACCATAAACCTAACCTTAACCCTAACCGTAGCTCTAACCCTAATCCTAACCCTAATTAACCTAATGTTAACCTAACCCTAAGGCTAAGCTAAGGCTAACCTAACACTAACCTATCCCTAAGCTAACGCTAACCTAATTACACTAACCATAAAGGTAAAACATAAGCCTGAAAAAAAAGTAAACAAAAAAAGTAAAGTGGGCAAAGTGAGAGTCGAACCTAAAACCATAGGCATAGTAGCTGTAACGCCTAACCACTACACCACGAGACCCACACCGTTTGAATGACAAACTGACCCTTTTATCAGGATAGGCGTATCCATAGTCACTTCCTTTTGTTATCCAACTTTGACTCCGTAAGTCCAATTCAATCATTTTTTACATCTCCTAAGTTAGGAATCCTAACTCATGCATGTTGAAATGGTGCAATTTGTTTTGTAACTGTTATTGAAACAGATAGTTTTCGCTGTGTTTCATGACTTGCATTGATTGCTAGGTACTACAAAATTGTTGACAACCAAACTTTATTCATGTTTTTTTGAGGAGTTGGTATCAAAGTTGGAAATTTTGTCAAGGGTGAAGTCAGAGCCGGAAATGTTGGAAAGGTCACAGTTGGAGTCAAACATTTTACCTCTGACCCCACAACCCTGATTAGTACCCATAAGCAAAATATTTTAGCCACAAATGTAGTGGTAAGTACTATAGCCATGCCCATGTTCTATACATACCCATTACATGTAACAATGTACTAAAGTGTTAATATATGATAAAGATTAGATAATGCTTACTGTTAATAGGTGATGAAGATTAAGTAGGCATATTGTTATTTTTTTAAATGCATTTATTTAGCAACCCAGCAAAAAAGTTGTTACTATTTCTTTTAGTTGAAAAGTGTTATTAAATTAGTCTCCTATTTCTAACCAGTGCATCAAAGTCTGGATTTTGTTTTTGTGGCAATTCTCAGGATAAATCTGATGTATCAGTCAGTTAATCTTCATCTGCAAAAAGCTTTGCTAATCTTCCTGATACTGAAATCTTAATTTCTGGCCAGAATTGAATTTTGGTACATAGTCTACAATGGTCAGGCATACACTGGCATGCAATGTGCATGGATGCCACTAACATTAGGACCAAACACATATGATTGGCAAATAGTATATGATTCACAACCATATTTCCCACACTGCATCCCAATCTGGTTGAATCTAGCTGATCTGGGAGTTCATCAAAGTAAACAGTGAATAGTTATGGACTCAGATTCCCTATTATCTTATACCATTGGTTGCGGTGAAGTGGTTTAAAAAGGGACTACTCTACTTCACTTGCATAGTGTGATTCCAATATCAACTCATCAAAATTCTTGATAACCACATTAGTACAATGCACTTTATCTCATATTTTGCATTTGCCATGTGAGGTTCCCTTGCATTTAATGGATAGTTGAACTATTTTTGCCTTTTATTCACAATAATCTACTTGGGATACGTTTAGAAAAAATAATCAAATCAATACTTTTCTTTCACAATCATATTCCACCCTTGGATTTGATGATGGGATTTTGTACTCAAGTGGAGTTTCACTTGCTGTCATTTGAAGTGCCACAGCTACATTGCTATGCAGTTGACCGAACATGTGAATGCATTTTTGGTTATGGCTCACATGGTCATCACCATTTACAAGCTTCCTGAGTAGAGTTATTTGTGGGATCCACCTCATACCAGCCAGTTGGTAACTCAGTTTCTGTTGCTGTGAAACCTCTTCCAATTCAAATTTTTCCTCTTTGACACATCATCAAGTGGTTAGGATTTCAGGAAGTTTTGAACTTCTGATGGTGGTTAGCAGCTTGTAGTGTTGTGATCGGAAAGCCTGGGCGGCATGTGCGCAAAGCTTCGCACTGTGGCAGCAAGCAACAATAGGGTTCACATGACATGATCACTCTCCGCGTACGCTAGTCATTACATTCAATCATTCACATGTTAGTATCGGCAGAGCTTCCACACCACGATCACACTTTATTGCTTGTTCGCGCCACATATATGTATTGTTGTTCTTCACGCACGTCCCGTTTGTGGTGAATCACACATTCAACGCAACGCCACTGGAGAGGTTGCAACAGTAGTCTTAGAGAATGGATTGGTGTAGTGTTTCAATGGCATAGACTTGGCAGATACATGATCACCAAACAGCTGCATGATCACTTGCATAGGTGGAAGCATCATGTTGAAGCATTATCTCAAACATAATTTTAGGGCAGGTGCTAGCTGCATTCGCAATGCACAATATTGTTAGATGGAGACTATTAGAAAAAATCAATTGCTTATATAGGAAAAAAATAATGGATAACTATGGCTCTAAATAAAAAAGATCCATTCAATGCCTTTAAAATTCAAAATAAAGAACAAAGTACCTTTTTCAGTGCATACAAAAGGATTTGTGAAATTTGCTCTACAGCAGTTTGGGTAACGTCACTTAATCACTAGCGTAACCAACTCTTCATTTCGGGGGAGGTAATTTTCATGAAATTTCGTTCGATGACATCGTTGTGCTTATTGAACTATGGTACAACTTTGAAAGTTTCTGCAAATGTGAAAATTACTATGCAATGTTTTAAAATTATCGGAGGGGAAAAATGTCCCCTCTTTGTTGTGCGCTTGCTGACACATGTATAAGTCACCACACAAAGCATGTTCAAGATCCCGCCTGTATAAAAGTAACATGAAGAAGGAGAACAGAATGGCATGAACAAGCAGCAATAAAGATACATTACAACTACTAATAGAGTGATCTTTATTTCTACTTGTAACCTTGAGTGGCTGAATGTGTTGTCTACTTAGTTTGAAAATCCTTGGTGATGCAATGTGACTGCAGCAGATGGCACCCAATAATTGTGACCTGGAAGAAAGGTGTATTGAGACCCTACCAGTAGGACCCTCCATTGAAGGTCGTCTTGAAGGATGGGAGGGATATGACAAGCTTTATTTTATTATGTGATGAGCGATGTCGCATAATAACTGATGCATACATAAAGTCACCACGAGTAAGAAAGGACATTCAAAACCTCCCTGTATAAGAGTAATGTGAAAAAGTTGTAATAGAGTGATCTCAGCAGGTGATGTCTATTTCTACTTGAAACCTTGAGTGGCAAAAATGCTGTCTGCTTATAAAATTATTAGCTATGCAGTCTCACTGCCACACAAGCTTATGTAAATGCTAAACTTACAAAGTAGTGCCTATAGTCTCAACTATGTTTTCTTCATTTTTGAAAATCATTTTCACTTTTTGCTATACAGTAGACTGTCATCAACTCCTGTAATTAATACAGAATTTTAAAAATGCTTTTCTTTTTTTGTTGAAAGGGCATAAGTACCATAAACTATAGTGTTAAAATAAATGTCCTGTTACAATCAATACTTATTTCTTCAAGATAAACTGGTTGGCACCAAAAACTCTGCTCCATCAAAGCAAAGAAATAGCAAGACTTTTTTTCAAAAACTTTATCTTTTTCTTGCTTTTCTTTTTGTGTTTTCCATATATCACTTTTGTAATATTCATCATGTTTCTATATTTCCTGGAAAGCTTTATGTGCTTGTGTAGAGAAGACTTGGATAACTAAAATTTTTTCAACTCTTGCAAAATAGATTAGAGGTAAAATTAGAGCTACTTAGTTTTTGAAAGTTAGGTTAGAATTGCTAAAATCAATAAAACTAGAAAATAAACTAAACTCTGAACTAGAATACCAAAGCATCCATGAATGCTTTTTATACAAATGTGACATGTGACGTAAGAAAGGCATTCCGCCGTGCCTGAAGTGCGTTCGATAAATACGCGCAACACATCAATCTGGCTGCGGGCCAAATCCCGGTCTGCTACATATTGACAAGTGATTGCTTACATGCAATTGCAAAACTAGTTGACATATAAATTTGTTGTCCTTTAAATGTAATGCTAGTGCTTTGACACCAAAGTAACCCTTCGATATTGTGCCAATAAACTAGGTCTTCTTTTTGCAAAGATTGTGGCACCACGGCGCATATTTCATGAAGTCATTATCGAGTAACAGCAGTCTTTACTTGTTAATGCTAGCATGACATGTACTGCATTTTATTCTATTTTTGTTGCCTGTTATTACATTCTGTGTGGCAGAGGAGTTGGTTGTCTTGATCACTCCTTGCCCTTTGTCTGTGTTTAATTGCAATAGATTGCAGGGCGTTTCAGACATTGGCGCTGGCAAATAAAGCAACTTGAATGAAAAAATGATGAAGGTGGTTGAGAGCTTTCTCACAGCTCATGTATCAAGCCTCAAATGTTAAAACTTTTTATTTATAAAGACAGCACCTTTGAAGGTGCAGCTCAATGCGAAACTTTTACAATAGTGGAAAGAAAACTCCATGACAGCTCGTGGGAAATTAAAGTTAGATTCCTAGGAAATTTGCATTGTTTTCTGGCATTGCTTGCTGAAAAATGCTGTTGGACAAAGTAGCTTGAAACATGAATTAGAAACAAAATTAGAGCTGTTGCAATTGGAGAGCTCAAGCAACAAGCGTGTAAAGCTGTAGTATACACTGTGACAGCAAGCAGCAATAGACATCATTCACTATGATCACTCTGTTGTTGCTTGTTTGTGCAGCATATATATGTATATATGTATGTATGTATATATGTAGGCCAACCGAGAGGTTGCAACAGAACACACCACGCTTTTCACAAATGCAATTCAAAGAAATTACTGGTATTTTGTTCTAATAAGACCACTAGAATTGTCTAGTTGTCCAAGATTGGCTTGGAGCTGTGGTATTCTGTTGCGCAAAAGTGTGAACTTTGTGTTATTGCTTTTTTCATTTTTATTTATTTATTTTTTTTTGGTGACAGCAATTGGCGGCAGGCCAAACCCAGAATTTCGCTTCTTGCTGAGGAAGCTAAGGTGAACACTTTTGCCCAAGGAGTTCTCCTGTGATTCACTCAGTGTCTGGATCGAACACCCAACCTTCCAATTGAGAGGCAGACACTTTAGCACTGAGCTATTGCCACCCCCGGCAACTAACTTTTTTATTTATTTGATTCAGACGTATGTTCCACATCACAAGTATAATTAAATAGCACAAGAGCAGAAAAGTGATTAGTCATAATGCATTACAGAGTAGGTGTTAGTTGATAAACACTGAGAGAGGAGCAAAACGTTGAAACAGCACACCAGCTATATCTGCATTCTCTCATCGTCATACAGGAATCTGGTAGTGAAAGAGAAATGAAGACATTCTAATATCAGGTTAGAAGTAAATGGCTAAAAAAGTTAGATGGGGGTGCTCAGTGATGCACAAAAGCATGTAAATTGTTTTGATCAAGTTTCAAGTGTTCTTCCAGGACATTTAGCTTCAAAATCATATGTTTTCACAAAATTTAAAGCAAGGTTTGGCAGTTGGTGTTTTACTAGTTCTATATATCCACTTTTCTACATATTTGGCTTGCACACATTGTCAACATGCTGGGGGTGATACAGGAATCACAAGAAAATGCACAAATCATGTGATGCCATGAAGCAGATGGAAAGTTGTGGTTGTTGTGCAAAGGCAATACTGATGAAACATAGACACCAAAACAACACACCTGCAACTACTGCAGTTGTTCACCATCATACAGGAGTGTTAAACAAAGTGTTACGAGTTAGCAGACAATTGTGTCTGTAATCCTGTGGTCCTAACCCCAACGTTGTTACAAAACGTTCGTGTCTGTTATTATCAATCTGCTTGTGCTGTGGAGGAAAAATGAAGGTTTGTAAAAAACATCAGACCTTTGAAGTGATCGGACAAAAAAATATATGCAGATTCACATCATTGAACAAAACCATATAGATAGTTTCTATTGCATTGCATCAACATAATACAATTATAATAGATATTATTCAACAAAAAGCATGTAGACTATTGAAATATTGGTTTTCATCATGAGAAAGCAGCGAACAAAAGTTCAAGCCAAAAGATGAGTGAAGTGCAATCGTAATGGTTTATTTATGCATATTAGCATGAAAAGTATGAAACATAGGCATGAAAACATTTATTAATTTCAATGCAATAGAGTCCAGGCACCTATCAAATTTGAAGCACAATGAAGTTCAACTTGAGATAAGGAGATTGAACATATTGTGATCATTGTCCTTCCTGCTGTAGAGAGATTTATATTTAAACATGAAAATAGTCAGCTTCAGTCTCAGGTTTCCAGGTGTATTGATAGCCTCTTGATTTCTTTTCTTCAATAATGAATCGTTCACTTAAACCCCGTTCAGCTAAATATAAAAATGGGAGTGGTAACAATGATTTTCTTATAAAGTGCAATTAAATTGGACATTTAGTTTCTGGCTATTTTCTAATCCATGGCAGTTTTTCTTGATATTAAATGAAGTTTTAATTGATTTCCTATTCTAAATTTCTAAGAGTTATTGGTACTGCGTTGCATCAACTTGTTTTCTTACAGACAATTCTACCGGTCAGTCAGTAACATGCGTTGCGCATTGGGAATCACTGGTCTACACCACTTTTTGCGGCTCTGATTTTTGTGACCCACAAAATTAGAGAAGTGTGTTGCTGATATAATATGCAGCAAAATTAACTTGATGTTGTGGACACTGAACATACTAAAAGCTTTGTGAAAAGTGGAAAACACAAGTTTCCAGATATTTCTGATTTTTTTGTTTTTTCCATTTTTCCAAGTCAACCTAGTATGATCTCAACAGGCCAAGATATTTTGTTATGGAAATTCCCTAATTCAAATTTATGTGTTTGGTGAAGGCAAACTATTTTACTGAAAGTGCTTCTTTGATAAAGAAACTAATAGTTGTTCTTTTTTTTGTGCACAGAGGCAAATTCAATGAAATACATGATGATGATATTTCCTTTTTTCAAACTGTTGTTGGTGCTCAGCATGTTATCACCGATTATTCAGATTTGGAAATGCACAATGTTGATTGGATGAGGAGCATTCGAGGCCAGAGTAAGGTATGCTTACCAGCTTTAGGGGTTTTCTGTTGTTTTTAAGTACATTCATGACTAACTGTTGTTCTGCTTAGAAAATAGTAAAATGAACATATTTCACTCGACTGCAGTGAGTGCTGTGCCCTGTTTTCACTGATACAACAAATTCGTCCATAATTTTAATCCCTCACAAATAAATCCAGTGAACAGCAGATGCTCTGTACAGACCTGAACTCGAAGGACATTTTTTATCGTAGAGGTGCTCAATCGTTTGTCAGTACTTGTCCTAGTATGACCAGTGACCAATATTTATCTGTTGAGTTGATCCAGTGAGTTTGTCAGTAAAGGTTTTGAGTTATAATGCTTAAAGAAAGTTTGCTGCTATGGAAAGCAGTGCTCTAATAAGTTTTATTATTGTGGATTTATCACAACAGACAATTGAAAGCTCTGGGTTTGTTGTAAGCTTTTGAGGATTCAGCCAACTGGGTTCTTCTGCTTTCATGACTATGCGATCATTCAAATATGCACACATCTGTTTTCAAGTAATTAGTCTCTACAAATGCAACAAAGTCTGTCTTACAAATCAGCAAATTTTCCAAACAGGGATTTGTTAACACCCCTGAAAAAGTTGTGTTTACTTGTCTTAGCATGTTGTTGCAAGTTTACAGTTTTGCTAGTTGTTTGTGGAACTATAATGGCAAAAACGTATCTTTAAATGTTTTCTAAGGAAAACTTATTGAAATACAAACCACCCTGCTTCACGTGCTAATGCAGCATTGCGCATGTTGTAGTCGATTTAAATTTCTCTCAATTTGAAGCAAGGCAAGCACTTCATGAGCATTACAGCAGTATAACACATATTACATGAACAAAGAATTCCAGCTGCTTTTGCCAATTTTTCACGTTGTATTTTGTTGAATAGGCTTCGAAAAAATCACTTGATGATTTTTGAGCTTGAGAAGAATTTTGATCTTCATTTTTTATATCATTTCAGTTGATGCTGAAACCAAAAAGCACAGAAGAGGTGTCGAAGATTCTTGCTCATTGTAATCAGCGGCGGTTGGCTGTTTGTCCACAGGTGAGTGTGACGCAATATATTATGTCAGTGATGATACAAGAGGGCTTTATTAAAGAGAGCCAATAGATCACCATTGGTTAGAATTGGTTTTTCGTTGTGTGTCAGTTACAAGTGGTTGGTTTATTAACCTTTTTTTGTTACTTTTAAAATAAAGACAAGATCTTAGACGATAATAGAGATGTAGAGCCAAACCTTACCGTTCCATCACTCCTTCTGAAGAAGAGAGTTTTGAAAATATTTTTCAATTATTATTCATTTGAATATTTGTGTGAAGGGCGGGAACACTGGTCTGGTTGGGGGAAGCATTCCTGTATTTGATGAAATTATTTTATCAACTCAAAGAATGAATGAAGTCCTGTCAGTAGATCCAATATCAGGTGACGTTTTTTTAAATTGTCAAGTGTTTTTATTTCTTTTAAATGCGTGGATTTTGCAAAACCTAGTGTGATTCTGGACAAAACACCACACAGAAGCCCTAATTAACCTTTGCTTTTTAGCTTAGTCTCTGCTTTCTTCACTAAACCTCTATTCTTGATTGGCCATATTGCAGGCGTTCTAGTCTGTCAAGCGGGATGTGTCCTTGAAGCTGTCAACTCCGAACTGTCACCTCATTCTCTGATGGCCCCCCTTGATCTGGGGGCGAAAGGCAGTTGCCATCTTGGGGGGAACATATCAACAAACGCTGGGGGGCTGCGGTTGCTTCGATACGGTTCATTGCGCGGCTCTGTCCTCGGTGTGGAAGCAGTGAGTTACTGAAGCAGAACGCGAGTTACTTTTCAAGTGTTTTTGATCACGTGAGCAAACCGCTCTCAGGGAAATATGCTTTTTTGCACCTCTAGCAAGAAACGCACGAATAATTCGACACGTTCGTTTCATTTCAGCCAAAGTTTCAGTCAGATGTTAAAAATGCACTGAAGTAATTCACCGATAAGTTCGTGGACGAATATATCTGTGAGATGAAGCTGTCCCATGGTTTTGTGATTCTGAAGCAGATATTCCCATCATTTTAGTCCCATCATCATAACTGTGTCTCGGAAAGATTTCGCAAAACGTACTTTTTAACGGGTTGTCTCCGTTTAAGATATGCTTTGATTTGGTTTCTGTGTTACCTTCGCACCTCGCCAAAGTGTTAAGAGTTTTTTTTCCGCCCTTGGACAGTTATTTGATAAGTAATACGTGAAGAGCTACCAGCCAGAAAGCACATTGTTGTGAACAACTGTGATTTTCCAAATGAGCAAACTTGGTCCGATAAAATTGATTAACGTTTTTGTCATTTTACAACATATAACAACTTTTTTACGAAAGGTTTTGCCCGATGGTCAAGTCTTGGATTGTCTGTCCACGCTGCGAAAAGATAACACCGGATATGACATCAAACAACTCCTGATCGGATCGGAAGGAACGTTGGGAGTCGTCACTTCCGTTTCCATCTTGTGCGTACAGAAGCCCTCCTCAGTGAATGTCGCTTTTCTAGGTGAAACAACTTCTGTGATGAAAAGTTTTTTTTAAAAAACAGCTAAAAGATTAATTTTTAGTGAAACACTTCAACCCATGGAATCCAGTGAAGCTGAACGGTTATATGTATAAATGGCCATTTGCTTCCGTTCTCATTTAAGCAATTGTGAACAATTTTGCAACAGCTCTCTGGCTTGATGCACATCAAGCATGCACGTTTCATTTTGCTTGTCACTGAACTCATTGTACAGCGACACCGCGTTTCAGCGCTCTTGTTGGCCAAACATAAATGTTGCCGCTCATGATTTGAACAACACATTCCAGTCTGTGCACACTCACCAAAGACCTGAACATTTCTGACAGTGGCAATCGACTGTTTTGTGTTTAGTTGTTTTATTCAACGCCTGCAAACTTATTCAGTCTTTACAGGGTTCCAATCGACCACCGCATATTATAAATATTGTTGTGATTTCCCAATTCGCTTTTTCTTACCGCGTGTTGAGAACCTTTCCTTTACGTTTTTTTCGCCCACATGTTTGTTCAACTGTTCCTGATAGATTCGTTGAAGATGTTTCGATGTTACTGTGCGGTCGAAACTAAAATCAAAATCTTTTTTCGTTAGTGGTTACAAAACGTATTGTCAAGTGGTTGGTTTTGTACATCATTCGAACGGATTATTTTGATGATAAATTTTTCTATGTTTTTACCAAATGAGTCTCCACCCAACTCAAAAATAATGGCATCGTCGGCAATACAACAAAAGGAATTACTTTGAAGCTTCAGGTTAATTTGTGCAAATGTGGATTGGTTCGGAGACGTTACCTTAACGCGAATAGTTTGTTGTGACGCGGCTCCCCCTCTGCGGCCAACAATTTCCCCCCTGCGCCCAGCATTCTTCCCCCCTGCGCCCAACAATCTTCTCCCCTGCGGCCAGCCATCTTCCCCCCTGTGCCCAGCTATTTTACACGTGCTTCGACGCAGGAGCATCTTCCTTTGAAACTGTCCTGAACCTTCTGCAAGAAGCGCGTTGCGACCTCGGCGAGATTCTGTCAGCGGTTGAGTTCATGGATGCAGAGTGCATGAGGCTTGTCACCAGCCATCTGAGATTGGAAAACCCGATATCTTCTCAACCGTTTTATGTTCTCATCGAAACTTCAGGTGATGGAAGAAGTTCAAGTTGAAAATGAAAACGGTCTTTTCCTCTGATGCAAAAAGGTTATTCTTTCCACTGTTGTTAAATACAATGTTATCCCAGATCTCTTGACAAGTGGGTTTGTATGTTTTCAGCGAATAACCTCTAGCTTTTTAGTTTTGTGTGACCTTACAGTTTCACTTGTTACTAGTACAATTATTCAGTAACAATTGAAATCTTGGTGTTATTTGAGGGCGTGCGCGTATTAATTTCGAGATAGGTGGCGGATTCGAACTCGATACCTTCGATCTGCTGTGTGGTTCGCTGAGACGTGTCTATCATTGTTCGGTTTATTGCAAAGAGATTTAATATGCGTCAGCAAGTTACCTGTGATCAACTACGCTTATTATGACGACATAACCATGCTCTTTTATCTACTGAACCTGTACCATCGATTCGATCTCGCAGGATCGGACTCTTCTCACGATGAAGAAAAACTGGCGCGATTTCTCGACAAGATCATTGGTTCAGGTCTCGCACTAGATGGCACACTTGCAACCGATTTGTCGAAAATGCAGGTCAGTCATTGGCTGACGGCTCTTGTCTTCTCTTGTGCTCTTTATCGCCACCCAGCGAAGCGCCGGTGTGTGAATCAAGCCACGCCCCTTGTCACGCCCGAGCAAGCACTGCTGACGCCATCAACGCATTTGTCACAAACCATTGCCTGGTTTGTGAAATCACGTTCGAAACTATGCGCTCCGTGCTTGGGTTGTTTCCGGTGACGATGAAACAATTTTGATTTGGGATAAAATGCACAATTTTCTTGAACTCCCACTCGCCAGAAGACATCTCAGCTGGCATCGCTCGTACGAGTCTGTTTTTTCATTGAAACATTTCGATCATTTGTCCCATAATAGTATTAAAACTCGTCGCAACAGTATTCACTAGTCTATATTTTCGGACATTACGACCGAAAACACTTAATTTTTTTCGGCCATTTAAAAAGATCGGTCTGTGACTTAAAAATGACTAAAGTACGCGTCGCTGACCTTCATGGTGACGTCACAGGCGTTGTGGGCGCTTCGCGAGCGCATTGCAGAGGCGACCCTCATCGATGGCTACAACTTCAAGTATGACGTGTCCCTCCCCACCGAGATGATGTACAAGTTGGTTGAAGAGTCACGTCACAGGCTGAGGGGGATATGCAGGAGCGTGTTCGGGTATGGACATGTAGGTGAGGAACCCCCCGAATGTCAGTGGATCTGGATTTGTTAAGTAAAGTTACACGCTTCTAATTCAGAAGCAAAAGTGCTGACCAAGTTTATAAGACTGTCGCGGTTACGTCCATTAAAGCCTGGAATGGAGCGACAATAGCTCAGTGGAAGAGTGTCCGCCTCTCAACCGAAGGGTTGGGTGTTCGAATCACGGCCACAGAGTGAATCGCCGTAGCGCTCATTGGTCAAGAGCGTTCACCGCAGCTGCCGCGGAAAGAAGCAAATTTCAGGCTTCGACCGCTAATTGTCGTTAAATAAATGTGTTGCATTGCATGCAATCGTTAAACCGCCACAAAACTCAGTCTGATAAATTTTTTCTGAAGAGATTTTACTGATAACACCATCAAGCCATTAGCAATGAATGCCAGTGAATAGTTCAGGCACTTTCATCTTTATCTGTAATTATCAGCAGTGACATAAAAAATGAGCGGCAGAAGAAATACTGCATGGTCAACTGGCAGGTAAGGAAAATAGCGCTGCATAAATTCAATTAAAAACCCCATAAACTGACGTAGCAACAACTACTTCCAGCTCCGGAGCCAGGCAACGCGAACCACACTGCAGTGTTTCTCTGGCGAAAATACTAAAAACTTTTCTGATCTTCACCAGATTTCGCCCAGCTTATTATATAACGACGTGAATGAATCTGGTCGCACTTTCAGGCATTCGTCATAAGTTCATATTCCACGTATTTGCGGGTTTTTGACGTCATTCCGACTTCAGCAAAAGATAATAGCAAAGCAGGAAATAAATTAACAGTTGGTTGCGCCGCTGCAACGACTGCGACGCATCAAGACATAAATAAATAAATGGCATCAACTTTTTTTCCACCAACGAGGAAACCCAGACATTAATTGAGGTTGAAAAAACTTAACGTTGTTTTTTTAATCGACATTTGGTCATCACTTATGACGTCAAGGCGTGAACTTTGTTCTTGGCCTGTGCAGAAAATCGTTTCACTGTTGCACAACTTTTCAAGATCATATCAAGCACAGCGTTTAGAGGTCGTGTCTTTAAATCCAAGCTTTAATGTTGTGATGTATTGTTGCTCTGAATGTCTTGTTGCATTTTCTTCGCAACAACCCCCAACTCAGTTTGTTGCGTCACAATATAAGTTCCGTTCTCGTGTGATCCGTTTGTTGCCAACCCACTTGCAGGTGATGGCAACCTTCATCTTAACATGACTTGCAAGGAGTTCAGTTCCGATGTTCTCTCAGCAATTGAACCTTTCGTTTACGAATGGACCTCACAGCACAAAGGAAGCATCAGCGCCGAGCACGGCCTGGGGTGGGTGGGTTCGAACCTCGACCCCGGCAGTTGGTTTTATAGAGCGATAAAGAAAATTACCACTTTGTTTATCAGGTTCAAGAAACGTAACTACATCGGATATACGAAGAGTCCAAGTGCTGTGAATATAATGCACAGCATCAAGAAACTCTTCGACCCCAACAACATTCTCAACCCTTACAAGACCCTCCCTGACCTTTGACCCTCGTCACGAGTTACAACGCAGCAACAACTTATGTTGTTGGCGTAATTAAGATATTTTTGATTTGAAACATAATTCTATCTTAAATGTCGCATGAACAAAGCACCGAGCGGTGAATTGCAGTGACAGGAAAGTTTGTGGATAGAATTCGTGACTGTTTTGTGCTCACGTGAACGACGTGAAACTTTTCACGTTCATGAAACGCATGAAAACGACGCCGTGAGTGTGGCTGCCTGAGTGTTGATTGTGTGGGTGCTTGTTCTTGTGCAAAGAAACGCTATTATTTGATCACTATGCAATTTTGCTTTCTCGCATTGTTCATGGTCGCTGCAAGGGAATAATAAATATTTAGCCAATTTTCTGCGTCATTTCTTTCCTTTTCCTCAGTGGCGAAAACACCGCTGCGTTTTTTCAAAATTTTTGTCCAACAAAATGTTTCTTTCTATGGCGCCACTTTCATCCGCACTTTGTGTTGTGTCACCCACAACATTCCGAGTGCGTTCTTAACATGTAGAAGAGATTCGTGTTGGAAGAGCTATTTAAAAGTACTTAAAAATAAGTACATTAAAGCAATTCTAATTGAACCTCTGGGCACAATACCCCCCACACAACCCCGGGCGACGCCCAACCACCATGTAACGGTTTCTGTGAAGCACGTGGTTCTTACTGACGACACTGTCCGGATTTCTTGGGACCTTGAGATGCAGAAAAAAGAAAAAATGAACTTTCCAGACCACCATTAATCTGTAAGACGCGCGTGCAATGCGGTTCATGAAAGCGGGCCCGGTCTTGACTGGTCAAATGCTGCAACTTGTAAATGATTGAAATCTGTCCGTCACTTGCTCCGGGTCACGACATGGATCCTTGAATACGCGCAACTTCGCGTAACAGATGCGTCATAGTTGCTTCCATAAAGCTTGGAGGCAAATTCCCCCCCCACAGCTCAATGCTCTGTTACGGCACTGGATACACCACCTCAAGCGTCTGTATCGCTCGTTCACGTCAACAAATTTCAATTGAACAAAATAGTGATACTACTCTAGTACCTACTGTTATACTTACACAAGTTCTAGCCACAAATAAAAACACTCAAGTAAGCATCGAAGTAGAAGAAATGTACGGAAGCGTAACTACTTTGCTACTGACCACCACTGTTAATGGGAGGGTGCAAGGAAAAGGTTTACGTGGGTGCTGCCATTGACTCCCACCAGTGCAGTATTCACAGCCGCGTGACCCATGGCGCAAGCATAGGCGTGGGCAGGAAGGGGCCATGACCCCCCAAATTTTTAGAAAATATAGTCATTTTGTGCTTTGAAAGGTGTTTTTCTAAACAAAATAGTGTTATTCGCCTAAAATCAAACATTTTGCCCCCCCCCCAATTTTTGGCCTGGCCACGCCACTGGGCGCAAGCAAGTGGAGATGGGCGCCGCAGACCACTCGTAACAATCCAGGTGAAGCACGAAAACATCGTTGTGCGGTTTCGAAGTCGGAAAGCATTATTTTAGCGCTGTATTGTTTCTGTGCGAGAGATAATTATTATTGTTGATTTATTCAAATATTTTTTGTTTTTGAAAAACAAAAATGCACCCACCGATGATAAGCTGTTCCAGAAAACAATTTCCCGACAGCAAAAATGCATTAGCGGCTTTGCAAGATCTGTAAGTTTCCCTTTATTCTTCTGCTTGTCGTTGACACAAAACGAGTTTTTTTGCTGGAGCAGGATGGCAAACATGACCTGGAATTAATGCCGTTGTGTGTATACGCATGAACTGTTGTGTGTGTACGCATGAGGTCGTCTGAGGTCAAGTAACCAACAAAAACAACTTATTCTTTATTTCTTGGCCCCTCGTGTTCCATGATTTAAAAACAATAGAAAGTATAAGACCGCTAGAGGCGTTGTTGATCCAGATTACTTGGTCAAAAACCATTTACCGAGAATCACCAGCACGCCCGCAACCAGAAAGCCCCTCCCAAAAATTTCGCCATCCCTGAAAAATGTGTTGGACATAATTTAAAAACTATGGGCCCCTCCCAAAATACTCTTCGCCCCACCTGATGTCCCAAGCCGGTTACGGGCCTGAATGCCAGTACAGTAGGCCCCGGGCGACCCATGCATCGACCGCATAAAAGCCATGGGCTGCAAACCCTGTTAAAACATTTCCTGGAGTCACAAGCGCTGCTAGAAGCTGATACAGACGCGAGGAAGCGCCACAGAGCAGGCCCGTAACCAGGGGGGAGGGAGAATCCCCCTCTAAATTTTTTTTTGCCCCCCCCTGGAAAAATGTGTTGGGCATAGTTTAAAACTAGTCGACAATATTTGAAAATTTAGGGCCCCTCTCAGAAAACTCTTTGCCCCACCTGGTGTCCTAAGCTGGTTACGGGCCTTCCACAGAGCAGCTTGCTAGTTCAAGCCTTCACAACTTTCCATTTTGCGTTTCTACGCGTGTATTTACGACCCTTGCATAATCTTGTGGGGGAGTCGTTCAGTAAATATATGGGCTACAGCAGCGCTTTTCAAACTTTTTTATGTTACGGCACACTAATACATTCTGAAGTTGGTTTCGACACACATGCTTTATGAAATCGAAAACCTACTTTTCACAAACCTTGCGAAGACCTACTTTTCACAAGATTTGCAGCATAAGGTTTTGTCAAAACATAAAACTTTCGCGGCACACAGTTTGGGAAACACTGGGCTACAGGGACGCCGGAGAGCGGGAGCATGGCCGGGGCGTTGCCCACCTGCTCTTTCAAAAGGGTAGCAACGGGGGCGGAGGTGCTATTTCATAACAGTACTAAAGCACAATTTCATGATTTATCAAGGTCGAATTGAAACAAGTTTGTTGCTATTTACGCAACCAGAAAATTCAGAATGGTTTTCTATAATTTCTGGTATTTTTTTGAGGCCAACATTGTTGCTGAACACAAACAAGCATACTTAGTAACGATTTTTTTGTTTTAAGTTTCCATTGCCCTCAACTCTTTTACTTCCTGTCATGTCTTGCTGCTGCCCCGGAGGCCCTGGTGGGCGAATTCGTTTCTGTCCGCACTTTCGACTGTTCTCTGCTTTTCAGCGATGAGTTTGTCTCGTTGGTGTAGTGAAGTTAAGTTGCTTCGCCTTGTGTGGCAATGGTCGGTAAATGTTGGTGCTGTGCGTTCTCGAATGTGACGCGAATACCTGAAGCAGTTACGAGTCTGAGTAACACCTTCGCCCTTTCATAGGTCAAGAGTGAATCAGATTCACCATTTGAGCTTATGTGTTCGCAGAGCGAGACACGTCAACAATAGTAGGCATTGTAATGAACAGTAGTTTCTACCCATTCAGCAACTGCAGTCTGCAATGGAGAGAACGCAGTTTGTCTGGTAACTGTTCGGCTGAGGAACTACTGTGTTTTGTACACTACCATGTCGTCAACTACATCACGAAGAGAACATTGCTTCAAATCTCACCCAAGAAAAGATTCTGGGAATGAATTCGAAAGATACTTCGCATCAGAGGGAGAACATGTTTGATGTTTCAGGGTGCTGGAAAAGTGAACATAGTTCCCTCATCCTGAGGCCGCTTCCTTCTGAGGAGTTTTTAGCTACGTGGGAAGATCGTACGAGGCCGGTCACCCCCAACCCTGGCGCACCAACTTCGCAATCTTCATGCTCAGGCGAATTAATTCCGCTTTGGTTTAAATCTAATGTTAGTTGGGAGTTCAATTTAATTTCTGGTTTTCGCGAAGTATGTAATTCTGACCTAATTTCGGAAAACTGATGATTTGACACCAACGCGGTTCGAGGCAGAGATTTGAACAGTTTCCAAACCACGCAACACTTGACGCTGAATGTGAAACAACAAACACCTTTCAACAGATAATCGCAGCGTTTTTATTTTTCGCTATTGTTCGTCATACACAGTGCGATCAACAGCAAGGATCGTTGGAAAATGATAAGCGAGTAAAAAAAGTACTCGCTGGCGCTGAGTGACTCGCTCATACATCTCACAAAGAAACAACAAACTCGTTCATGATTATGAACTTGCCAGATGTGAAGACATTCCCTGACAACCCCGTCGACGTCACAACCAAACAGTGTCGACGTCACAACCAAACAGTGTCGACGTCACAACCAAATGGACACCGAGAAGCGAATTATTCTCTAAACTCGTTTAGATGCTGCAAGTCACTCGCACAACTCGCTTCCATGAGCAACTCGCATCGAGTTCGGGCGAAATCAGTTTCGTTCATCGTCGCCAGAAACGTCATCTTCGCGTCGTCATCATCGACCTGTCACATGACCCAACCTTTGACGTCAATCATTCCCTGCGAAGACCTCAAAACTGAATTATGATGTCAACAAAAACTTCAATGGAAACAGAGTTAACGACAGAAACAAGACATCTTCGTTTTTTGAGGGAAACACTTCCTATCTTTTGTTTAAAATAAACCCAGTTTCGAACAACGCGAAAGAATTTTATCATTTTCTCACCTCTTCCTATGGAACGTGTTTGGAAAGTTCGCGACCTCTGACGCAATCACAGCTGGAGGGGGATGATGGATCGCGGCTGAAAATGAAAGAGAAACACTTGGGTGTAGGAATAAAAAAAGCATGAAGTACAAGTCTGCGTTTTCACACTGGTCGGTGAATTGGATTGCTTTACGAAAACATTACAAGTGGTGCTGCAGAAATTTAAGTATATTTCATTAAATGACCATTAATTGCTTTTCAACGCGTCATACTAAAATAGAACTAGGTAAGTCAAAGCATGCTTTTCAACTTTAGACCAACCGCAAATCGATGAGTTTCACGAAACACAAATTAAATTGGTTTGGAAAATTTGTCCAAGAAATGATTCGCTTTTTTCCAAATAATTATGTTTTCACGATGTCTTTCATATCAAAGAGGAAACTTGCGCGACCGAGAAAATGCATAAAACTACATAATACCTGAATAGGGGTACGGTTGTGGGGGTATGAACTGATTATAAGTGGGGACTCCCTCGTGGATGTGATGATGAGTGTGGAGATGTCGCTGTGGTGGGGGGGACGAGGTCTTGTGCTCGGAGGGGTGTCCAGATGGTACTCTGGGGGGTTGGGGTGCCTGTTTCAGGTCAGGGCTCCCGGCGTCTTTGCGGGGCGTAGGAGCTGAAGAAAGCGAGACAAAGATTTATCGGAGTGGAATGAGCCGAGCAACCACACAGGTTGATTACAAGCAACAAATAACTGGAACTTTTCTGCACACAAAATTAACCGGTAGTTCTTACGCTTAAAAGTTTCCTCTGTTGATATATACCTTGTGTTGTAAACTAAGAAAAACAGTTTTCGACCCCGTTTCAGTAAAAAGGACGTGTTTGCCAGGGAAACGAACAGATGCAACTCGTTTTACCTTCGCGTCGACTTCTGTCTTTCTGCAGCGAGTAATGTAGTGACATGTCCCTGTCTTTCAGATCTCCACGAATTTCATCTCTTGGCGATCTGCCATTTAAAGAAGAATGTTCGAAACAGCTTCGCTATAGTTGGCTGGTGAAGAGGAGGAATGTTCAATTGGGGAGGATGCTGCTTAAGATTTTCACCATGGTAAAATTACAATATCGGGTAGAAGCCGTTGTTACCCAGAGAAAAAAGCCATTGTTACGCAAGCAGAACTTGCCTTGTTGGGACGGGGGGAGCTTCCTTGCTCGGCTTCAGTGGGGGAGACTGCTTGCCTGCTGTAGGGGGTTGACTCACAGGGGGCCATGGGGGCTGGGCGAAAACCCCAGCTGTTTGTGGAAAAACGAACCCACCTACCAAAAATAAGCATTTTCGATTATATAATCCATTTTAAAAGCCATACGATTTAGCGTTTAAAGTTTATTAAAAAGTTTAAGAAGACAATTGCGACATTTATTTAAGAATTGATGAAAAGACTTCCAGATGAAAACTGCAGCGAAAAAACTGGTGTCAACTTCATTGCAACAAAACACATTGACACTATTCACGTACCAGGCAAGTGGTAAGGTACGCGAGATGGGGGATATGCCGCATAGGGCCAGGCCGCGAAGTTCTGTAAAGTTCCCGGATTTTCAGCAGGAAATGACGGAGTGGGTTCTTTTGGCTGAAGAGAGATAAAAAGATTTGCTTCAGTTTTGAAGAAATCAGCATTTTCACAAAATCAGTGAATATAGAGATAAACTGAAAAACCCGAAAGAATCACCTTTGTGTGCAGAAGCAATTCCTTACCGCGGTGGGAGGTGTTAACAGCGGCTTGACAATGTCTATTGGTTTCATTTCAAATGGTTTATTCAACTTCACCAAACATTACCATTATTTTCTTCTGCACGATGCAAATATGCATAAAATATTACGCTTAAGTTGCGGCTTTTCATTTCATGGGGATTCGAACCCGCGATGGAGAGAACACCAGTTCCACCAGTGCAGTGTAACGGTCAAGCAACAATAGAGATTCCCGCTCGAACTAGTTCACTCTATTATTGTTTGTACCTAGCTGCCTGTTAGAAGAACTTCCTGACTACGCGTTCTATGCAGTGTGACGCGATCCGCCGTCACACACGGTGTAAATCAGTGGTTCTTAATATTTTTTACATATCTTACCCCTTTCATCAAACAAGATTACCAGGTTTACCCCCAATGCACTCAACGGTGCTCATTTCTTTAAAATATGAAATTAACCAACTCTCACAGTTTACAATGATTTATAAAAATTTACATTTGCTGCAAATTGTGGTTCAGTAAATTTAACCCCTTGGAAGATAAAATTTACCCCCAGGTTAAGAACCACTGGTGTAAATGATCGTTCACTTATTCGCAGGCTTGTCCATGGGAATGGGATGGGACAGCACACATTTGTATTTCCCATGAGAATCAGAAATAGAATGAGAGTGTCAGAATGTTACTGAATTGTCATACTTAGACTATACTTCTGAATTTTAAAGTCAATAAATTTTGTCTTTTTGCATGTCTCTTTGTACATGTAGTCCTATTTAGTAGATAAACCTAAACTTTCATAAATTTAATAATTTCAATTGAATTGTATTCCATATTAATACTATAATAATGTAATGGGAATCCCATGGGATGGGACAGGCATAAATTGGTATGGGATGGGACAGATAAATATGTCCCATGGACAACCCTGCTTATTCAGCAATCGACCACAAAAAGTGCTGAAATTAACCAAGTGGCAAACATTTAATCCAAGTGCTTGGCAACCTCCTCAAACCTCAAACCAAACATACGTTCGGCCACCAACATCGGAGGATCCTCTTAAACTCACTTTTTCAGGAGTTCTCGCTTCACTGCGCAGCGGCGACACGGGTCGATGAACAACGTGGTGACCTTTCGCTTCTTCCCTGACCTCTGACCTCCTCTGACGTTCAAACGACTCTGACCGTGCGTGGTGGTGATACGCTTGAGTGGCCCCGGTCATGGATTGGTTGGAGGGTGCGACCGAATGGCTCCGGACAGGGCCAGACACGGGAGCCTGTGGGGAGATCGACGGCTGGTGGGGGGACTTGTACCTGGTTTGCTGCGTGTGAGGAAGCTGAGGATGAGATCGATGTTGCGGCCTCTGATAAAAAATTCGAAGAAACGCAATCACACTGACATTAACATTAAGCTTTCGAAACTGACAAAAAGCGATGAACAAGTCAAAGACGTTTACCTGCACAGAGAGTGGGGGTGGGGATCCAGTCGAGGGACGCTTCCCGGGGATCTGCTGCACCCACGCCGACGTCCGATCTGCTACTGTCTCTGCAGGGGTGTGTGAAGGGATTTTCCCTGATTCGGTTTTCACCGCATTCCTCTCCTCAGCAGCCTTCCTGGCCCGTTTCTCAGCTTGTTGTTGCTGCAAGGCTTGTTCTTGCTGCTGTTGAATCAGTTTTTGTTGCTTCTCGTAATCCTGCATCCACTGCTGTGATCTGCGCACCAAAAAAAGGATTTGTTCACAGTAACCAGTTGTTTCTCAAAACTGCAATGTCGCCGTTCCGGTTGACTTCACACCCGGAACGTCACGTGCTTACAAAGGTTAAAAAACAACAACCGAAGATTTGTTCCACTCGCTGGGTGGACTGGACTTGTGGGAGGACAGTTGTACTGAACATTAAATGGTAAAAAACTCACAACGTTCAACGCTATTCTATGTACGGACATTGGGATGTCGGTGTTTTGACTGTTTTGAAAAGGTGACAAGTTTTCGGACAAGAACTTTTAAACGGCCATTTGGAAGAACACTACGCGCTCCTGAACAAAATCAACTTTGGCGAACGTTTCAACCACTTTTTAAAAACATAAGCTGTTGAGTCGCAAATATTCTATGCGCTTAAAATAAAAAGAAATAATTCAAAAAGTGCACAACTCAAACTGATCACCACAACCGATCACGTGACCCACGTACCTCACTCTCGGGTCCAGCAACGGTTGATAGGCGGGGTCGTACGGCAGGAAAGGATAACCCCCAAGGGCGGCATAGCCGT
>Ga0210059_1002661_pt1 | contig 28126 bp, 20 predicted proteins | sample Ectturendosymbi2_FD_188042 | JGI IMG/M metagenome (GOLD analysis project Ga0210059, IMG submission 188042) | Ecteinascidia turbinata endosymbiont from Florida, USA - Sample 2 (SPAdes) (version 2) | ecosystem: Host-associated > Tunicates > Ascidians > Unclassified | place: Key West, Florida...
CGAAGACAGCCCCGAAATCGCCAAATTCATCGGTAAGTGTGCTGAAAACGTCATCGCATAAGCGGCGTCGTTGGAAAACAGCGAAACATTGGTTTTGTTTGATTCCTAGGAAACGTTGAGCCAAAGTGGTGTCGGAAGTACCGAAAATGATTGTGTTATGAAATTTTCGTAACTAAATCCAAAATTAAAGGAGAGTTTGGCGAAATCTTTTGCCTTGCATTTTTCAGGGAGGGCTGCAGCCCGTCTAGACGAGCTGCCCCAGATTACAACTACAGCAAATGATCCACACCGCGAAGTTTTGTGCTGCTTAATTTCGGCGAACATATGTGAATCCACAAATAGTAAATGTCATGTTTATTTTAATCATTTGTTTTGCTTGTTCTTCCTACAACAAATTCATTCGATTTGTTTACCGGTTTTGTGAAATTTTCGTAGAAGTCAGTAAAAATCACGAAATTTTTCAATACTGTTTTGGAAAGAAACAAAGATTGGTTATGACCTTTTTAACATTTCTGTTGACCTCACATTCTTACCGTCCCCCCTGCGTGGTCCTGTGCAGTGTTCGTTAAACTGTATTTGCTTCCGCGGATGAACACTAGCGCAATGATTAGTCGCCGTCAGACGGTGGGCCATAGCTAGAAAGAGCATCATCGCTCACGTCATCCGAATCAACGCGAGTGACGCTCATTGTGACGTAGCGTCCATGAAACCTTTCTATTCCTACCTTTATACGCTCTTTTACATCTTATGCTGAAAAACAGGGATTCACGTTTCGCCGTTCGACTTTCCCAAACGAACTTACACGAACTCGACACGTCACTCACCACGCCCAGCAAGCTCATCGTTACTGAGGGGTTTGGATGTCAACTTGCAAGACAATAACACATTCAAACTCACATCCGTTCCTCCCCTGTTTGAAAACCCTGACATGAACACTCTGGCGACAAATATGATCAAGTCACTCCTCACATGTGAGGTAGTCAGCGCCACTCAAGTGGAACCGCATTTGTTCCACTCCGTTTCCTTTGCTATGTCACCGATCACGTGACCATGAATAGCTTCTTAGGAAAAGCGGTGAACTGGGTTGAAAATATGAAAGCTGCAACTGATTTGGTCAAAACCACGACCTCTGATACACTTGGTGTTAGGAATGGCACTTTGCGAAAGTAACTTTGTTCTCTTTCAAAGGTGTATTCGGATTGACCGGAAGTACAGAGTTCTTCATCGTGAAGTTCACAAACTATGAACTCGACTTCGCCCCAGCGGGGTTCGTCGCCCACGTCGCTGCATGGATCCTCTTCATAGCGGGGTGCTGTGGGTATTGCCATGGATACGGTTACCATGACGACGTCGAAATGAACCAGGTTTTGCCGATGGGCATGCCAGGGGGTTTCTGGGGTGGATTAGGGGGTGAGCGATTCCCCCGGTTTGACCCCGTGGACTTCGCCAGGAGAAAGTGGCGTGGTATGCAGGAACAAAGTAAAAACGTTTCGCAAGCGTGATGTCATCGGAAATGACGTGAGCACGCGGAAGCTTGTCGGTGACGTGTTATATTTCGTTTTACATAATTATTTCATCGTTAAAACTACACTATAACAAAACTGTACAGGGTACCGTTCGATTTCAAGACGGACAAAAGTAGGCACGTGATTACTATATATAGAAACAAAAGCCGACTGTGACGTCACAAGAGAGCAATTATTTACAAACGAGGCGACTTCGGGCAGTGCGCATGCGCAACGTCACAGCGACGTTATATTTTGTACAAAAAAAACTGCATCAAAATCAGAAGTGGTCGATTAGAACTGACACGCTGTTGCTGCCGACGTCATAGTTGTTGTCCTCTCCGGGTAGGTTGACGTTCTGCCACTGGGATGGCTCGCCTGCGAAACAATTAACAGCATTCATCGACTTGTGCACAGTTACATTTTTTTAAAAACATCATTATTAAAAATTACTTCCAAAATCTTTTGCTACGTAGTCATGATTGTAATCTTAAAACAACAAACACAGATTAGTTGAAACAACAACAGTGTAACAGGCGGGTTAAGGGTCATGCAGGATTTAGGGGCTGCATGTGTTAAATCTTCATGCTACAAGCAACTTTAGTAAAGAACTCAATATCCAGTGAATTTGAAACAAGCGCCAAACAAACAAAGAACCAGATTTTCAAGTTCTTCCTTTGTTTATTTGTTTCTTTGGAACGGGCCCCTGAAACACGTCACATGCCCCCGAAGTTCCCCAGGACGGGGCCTTGCCTCAGAAAGAGGTCTGAGGCGGCCAATCGCGCTTGTTGTTTGCACAATGGCCATTGTGATGTCAGCTTGACTTATCCGGTCATGCCTGAATGATTTGATAGTGACGTGGAAGTCGAATCAGAAAATACTCGTCCTCTGACTTACTTAATGCAAATAATAATTTAGACATGACTTTGACAAACAACCTCCATCTTGGCAAGAACCAACTACGTCACAAACGATCAGCAGCGAATATAGGAAAGAAACAGGTTGGAGCAGCAGATTGTGATGCCGAGCAAGCTGTTTGTTACGTCACAGTAAAAACGAGGCGTACCTCGCGGCGGAAGAATGGCGAGATGAGTTTTGAGATGGAAGTTTGAATGAATGAAAATGTTGTAAACGCTCTAACATCGACACTGCGTAATGCACACGTAGCAAAATTTAACGGCCGTGAACGTTTGTCACGTGTCTCCAAACTTTGAAAATTACTTTTCATTTTGTTCATAACTTGTTTGCTGAGTCATGCTTTATCCATTTGATGAGTCATACCTGCATCAGGACCTAAAAACTTTACGAAACTGAGAACATGTTTCATAACGAGTCGCGTTTGCATCCCATTGCAAGTGAATGAACCTCAGTGAACCGCCAACTCTGCCCGGGGTGGCCAAACCCGGTAAGCACCCCCATTTTGGTCGAACTTTGTTTCTCTGACACCTGGTGGCCGAAACCGATTCATTCACGAACTTGTGCTTATCCCAATCACAAAACGTCCGAAACATTCATTAAAAATTTGACAACATGCAGAAGAAAAACTTCTGCACATCGGAAGCCAATGGTAAAAGACGAATATAGGAAAATCTTGGTGTCCGGTACAGTGGCACAAAGGGGTCAGAGGGAGGCCGGGACAAAAATAAGTTTAGCGCCCCTAGGTTCGAACCTAAAGTCTTTCGGAAGCAAATGTACTGCACTGAAGAAAGTACTTGTGACATTGTTGGGACTTTTCGGCGTCCGAGGCATTTTGCCCCCATCCCCCCCCCTGTACGCAACATGCATCAAAAAGTTATCGCCAAACTTTATTCGTTTACTCTGAGAATGAAAACAACTCACATACAATAATGGGTCCATATTCCTTATGAACCTAGCGCCCAAAATGCAGGATATTGAGGAATTTAACGAGAAACTCTCATAAATTCCAATGAAACGCATGTAGTGAGAAAATCACCTTTGATTGGAATGCTGCAAGTGTATCAAGACCCCTTGTACATGGGGGTAAGCGCTGGGTTGGGAAAGTGACATTAACACTTGTTACTGGGTTTTGGTGATATTAGTGGGTGCTGCAGGAGTAACAGATTTAATGGGAGGTGCTGGTTTAGTATGACGTCAAATGTGATGATGTCAGAGGGATTAGTTCATGTTGTGTTCATTAATGTACGCGGTTTGTGTATGCCTTGTATGTTTAAATGTCGTTCGCAGAGGTCAGTGCAATGGTAGTAGCATGGAGAAGTAACAACATGCTGGTGCCCCCTAAATCTAGGGGGTCTGACACCGAGGCGCATCGCAGGCACCTGGGTCGGAGGATTTCAAGGAAAAGGACCAGCCGTCTGACGTCATTGACGCACAATGCGGTAGCCTGAGTTCCACCGGGTGTTCGAACTGGAGACCATGAGGTCCGCACATCACCAATGGAGACAGCAACGTTTCGCCTGCGAAACAATAGAACACCATTGTTTCTTAACAATCAAACCATCGATTACCCATCAAACAACACAAAAACTGATAAAAGTACCTTTATCTTTATCAAGGGGGGGTAGGGCGGTGTTGTCGCGGCACACTTTGAAATATATTTCTTGGCGGATTCCGGGTCGGATCGCTCCTTTCGGAATGACGATGGACACTCCGGTCTCGACAGAGCTCAGGACTCCCCCATTGCTGTCGAAGACCCCCTTAGCTGTGGCGACCACTTGCGGATCATCTTCATCGACGCTGGGGGGACTGGACATTTAAGGAAGTTGTGTTAGGACGTCATCAAGAATGACGTAACACTTAAAAGCTACGCTTTGAATCACAACAGGTCAGAAAACAACAACCATCACTTGAAAGGAAGTTAGTTGGCAACGAAACAACACGATTATTATTATCATTGATGACGTGATAGTCAATCATACGAAACAAAGAGCACGAGGTCGAAAAACAACGCTTTGAAGCTTCCGCAGAGCATCGTTGAAACGTGAGTTCCGAGGTTCCATACCTCACTGACGCCTGGGAAGGAGCTTTGCGGGGCTTGGCGCTGTCGTACGTGTCCCCGTCGAACGATGGCCCTTTCTGGGGCCCATTCGTGAACTTGGGAGCGGTTTGCGGACCAGAAGGCTTGTAAGGTCGAGGGTTGTATGCGCTGTACGAGCTGCAACCAATGGCAACATTTGACGGGGTTGGGTTCATGGTGACTGGCAGCCTAAACTGCCGCGTGGAGATTAAGCGATGAACGAATTGTGACGTATACAGAGTGACGACACAGAGCAAGTTCTGGCACGTGATCAAGCGATCGAAGAAATGCCTCCCTGCTGCGATTTTGGGAGGGTTTCAAATATTTTTATGAGACCTGGACCCCTAAGAAGACCCATAACAAAACAACCCCTTATGACCAAAAAAAAATATCTTGAAACTTCAAACAATTATTCATTACAGCGCAGATGACAAATTATAAACTCTGTTTATGTTCAACTACGTGGTAATCCACACTTCTCCATCGTTGTATCAAGGTCAGAGCAGAAATGCATTCAGACTTCTTCAAGCACCATTCATTCAACCGATATTCTATGAACGCGACACAGAAGCATACCTTGTCGGTTTGATCTGGCTCATGTAGTCCTTGTATTGTTCCTGCATGAACTTTGACTTCTGAGGAGCATTCACACCGTTACTGACAGGAGGCCGCGTCGGCTGTGGCTTGTTTGCACTGAACAGTGTGAAAACAATTTAAATCCTGTTGTTACGTCACCAAGAGCATTGATTACATCATCCTGGCAGCCGATCTTCGTCACCAAAACTGTGCACCACGTTTTATATCAAAAGACGAACGCAAGAATCTGACGTCACCACGCTTACGTGTAAGGTTGATATGGCTTCTGCTGATTGGACTGAGTACTCCCAGCAAATCTATTGTACGGTCGGGCAGTCTCGAACCTGACGACGAATCAGAAATTCTTATCAATTGCAATTGATACGTCACAACCAGCATGATACAACTGATACGTCACAACCAGTACGACGATAACGATATAAAAGTTAATGGATGGGCTTGTCGAATGATACAACACTGAGTGAAGCTATAGGCAGGCCGGGTACAAGAATGAACTCGCATCGACTATGGAAGCGACTCACGAAGGAATGAAGGAAAACTTGTGAAATTTCACAGGAAATCAACAGATGTGGTCGCAAGGAGGCAAGAAACACTACAACAAGCATATTTTTCTCACCTATTCTGTGTATTCTGTGGCTCCTCTCTGACTGGCGGCCTACAACAAACCAAACCGAAATTAAGTAGTTGCCCAGTTAAAGTAAATTAGGAATTCAGGAACAAACGAACATAAATGCACAAAACGCATGGCAACATACGCTCTAGCGCACCTGGTGTCTTGCGGACGAGAAGTTCCTCGCCGGTAGGGGTCGTTCTGTATAAAACTGTCAATTTCGTTTGCATAGTCGCGGGGGTTTTCCCTGAATGAGATCAAAGTATAAGATGATAAACATCTGTTGGAATAAAATGTTAGGAGGTTGAATCACAACACCGGACACATCAGTGGACGTGGTGGCTTTGAACTTCTTCAACGAAACAAACGTACATGTGTAGCTAAGCTCTCAAAGACGGCGTTGCAAACAGCACCGACATATTATATAATCGCCATAAGCACTGGGAACATGAAGACATGACGGAATGAAGTGGACACGAGACAAAATGGGGGAGATAAGAGTTATTCGCCAATAAACTTGGCAATATTAAACCATCATTGAAGCCACCAGGGAAGTGTAGTATAATGTGGAATAACTCTAGCCCAGGGGTTCTCAACTGGGGGTACATTAACCCATTGGGGGCAAATTTAATGATGGTGAAGTTACAATACTTTGTTTATTTCTACAGCGCTAGTGAGTACACAAAAAACAGGGGGTAAATTTTACGTTAGGAGCTGGCAAGGGGTAAACAGAAGAAAAAAAGTTGAGAACTCCTGCTCTAGTCAGAGGCAACTTCGAACTATTTTTCGATTTTTGAAAACCCCAGCATTTCTATATATTCAAAAAGCTGCCATTATATTTGGTAAGAGCAAAGCCACAGTCGTTGTTTGCTGCATACCTTGGACAGGTACAATAGCAAGGAGGATGGAAAAGGAAGCTTGCAAGACAAAAAGCAAAAGTCAGTCAGCTGTGGCGCTAGAAATAAGCTACGCAACAATGCGAACGACCACTACCTTCTGTCTTGCGCTGGAGGGGATTGTTCGTGGTGAGGGGGTCTGCAAGAAAGCAAAGTAAGTTTTAGGTGTGGTGGGTATGTCTAGCTATGCCTGCACCATAATTGGCTGGTTCTGTCCATGACAGGTTCCACTGCAAGAAACCGAACCTTCAACCTATGGGTCCAGCCTCCGAATGAAATGCATTGTGACGCATTAAAGGGTTTTACTGTTTGATGTCCAAACCACTGCTGATCATCAACGATTAAGTGTTTGAGGCAACCGAAGAAGGTCACGTTGTCGCTGAATAAAAAAAAATTCAGTGGAAAGACGCATCATCAATCATCGAAAAGACTATTTTGATTCTCACGCATCTGTTGTTGTAGAAGATTGGAAACTACCACCGCAACTGACAACCTATTAAAATTCCTTGATGATATTGTATTGGAAATGTTTTTACAAGCCATGTTTTAACAACTTTCCTTCAAACAGTAAATGGCCTGGATTCATTGGACAACGCGCACTTATATCTGAAGCATGTTTGAGAGGAAGCAGTACCTGTTTTTGTTGACCTGAGCGTAGACTGGTTCGACGGGTTGGTTTGGTTGCGGTCTGGAAAAGTAAAATGCGAATGAAAACATACATGACGTAGAAGTGGTTTGGAACGCACGACATGAATGCGTGAAATAACATAACTGCTGGCAAGCTGTGATTGCTCCAGGTAGCAACATTACACACGTGTGGCAGGGACACATCAACATTCCGTATATGTTGCAGCAACACAGGACATGGCACACAGCAAACACCAACTAAACCAGGAAGCATTGCAAACATCTATTAAGCAAACTGCACCACTGTACATGCAAGATCGACAAGGAAGAGCAAGTTTCAGTGACACTGAAATTTTGCCACAAAATTTCCACCACTTTGTTTATCACCTCTGATAAGGTTTAGCACTGGTTGCAGCTAGCTCGCCGCTGATTGGCTTTGTTGTGGGCGCGGTCTCACTGTTCCGAAAAGATGATTGGTTACAAGAAAATATGATACTAAGCAGGGAAAGAAAGGTGACTACTTTTGAAACTACCAAACACTATGTCCTGATATCGGCAACATCCGATGAACGAATGAAAATGAGAGTCACGTTACACAAAGCATATGTTTTGTTGCTGCCAGTCAAAGATATCAAAGAATAAACTTTATCCGATAACAACGGAACTGCATCTCACCTTCGGCCAGGGCTCGGGTCTCTATGCAGGGGGGGTGGGGCCGAGTGGGCAACAGGGGCAACTTCCTCCCTGACAGGGGGGACCTCTTCCTTGGCAGGGCGACGCGTCTCGGCTTCATCGCGAGGGATTTTGTTTAAACGCTGGATATGGTTTCTATGGCGACAGACGAAAAACAACGAAGATTCTGGTGAAAATGCTGCCAAGGGTGGTTCTGGATGCGAACCAGCCAGGCGAACGAATGAGGAAGTGGGACAAAAAATACACCCAAAGTTTCAACAAAAGCCAATGAATTCTCCACACACTTTCTTTTTCTATCTCATTTCCCTCCAGAAGATACTTCGCTAACCTATTCAAGTAAACTTACCCAGAGCCGTTTGTTTCTACTCCCCACAATTCTAGCTGCCAATCACGCACTACCGATTAACGACCACCAAGATTGTATTTCCATAAACAAGGCCTATATTCACACCAGCTTTGATGTTTACCAAAGGTATTAGGTTTGGTGGGCCAGCTCAGCACAGTTTTATTGGCGCAATGAAGCCGAGGTCTTATGGTGGTTGAATGTTAATATGATGGTTCTGTAGCAGATTATCAAATGCATCGAAGATGGTTGCACCAGAGTTGCCCTTCACAACAACGCTGTTAGTTTAGTTTATATGTTGAAAGCTATCTTTGTAACCCACTTCGCAATAAACTAATAAACTGTGAAGTAGTTTAGGACTATTGTGTGGCCAAGACAAACTGATTATTTGCAAAACACACGATCATCTTCAATCAATCACAGGTATTGCAAACATTTCGTGATTAAATGAAAACGAACAATTGCAGCTGAATGCAACCAAAGCAACGAGGAAGAATTGAAGGCGATACACTCATCTGCATATAAATAACTATTGCCATGGTTACGTCGGTTGCCATCGCGACGATAGATTTCAAACAATTGCAAAACCATTCAACAAACTCCACACTGGTTCATGCGGCTCACTTGAGGAAAGATTGGGGGTCAAAACGCCCTTCCGGTATTGGTTGTCTCCCCTTCGGTGGCTCCACTTTGGAAATCACTCGTGACGATGACCCCACGGGTTTGGGGGCTACGACCGGGGGTTCCCGGTCTGAGCTGCTGGAGCTGGATTGTCGCGCCGCCTGAGGACAACAACCCATTGGATCATCATTTCACGGAGAAACAACACTAGTGGGCGCGGCAGCATGTTAGAGACGTTCTGCTATTTTGTCAACATCCACACAGCAAGTTAACAACAACAACAACAAGCTCTTACATTAGACACAACAACAACAAACTCTTACATTAGACACAACAACAACAAACTCTTACATGGTGAGCTTGTTTCTTGTCCCTTGGTGGCGCTGCAGGCATCTCATCGGGTTCTGTAGGAAACAAAAAGAATGTTCGAACTACAGGAAAAAAGGCAAACACTAATGGTCATTAGTTGAATTGATTAAGATTCATCTTCACATTTTAACGTAGGTACTTCATCAGAGTCATGAAATTACTAAAACGGAAACAACAGTTCAGACTCTTGTAGAAACTCTGCACCAAGCAATACTCAGTGAGACAGTAACTTAAAAACTTAATCCAGGCGACAAACTATTTTAATCCTCAATATTGAAAAGTAATCGCTGCAGTAAATGTAGTTGGGGGAGGTGCAAGCGGGGGGGGGGGTGACCACGCAACATGTCACCACTGAAAGGCTCATTAGTTACATCAAAACCGATCTTGTTATGAGTGCCACCACTGCAACATTGTTGGCCAACCACAAAACCTTCGCCCTTTCCTTACTTTGAGCGGAATAACATGATCGCAACTAAGCGCAAGCAACTGCACCTTGGAAGTGGGGGGGCACTGGCTTGTTTGCGGGGGGTTCCTCATCGAACTCGTCCAGTTCTCCGAAGTCGTCATCACCAAACTTTCCTCCATCCTCCTCTTCTTCATCGGAGCTGGGAGGAGCAGGAGGCTGAAAGTTCAAGTGTGATGACACTTCTTTGTCGTGATTCATCTTTGCAACACGGCTCAGACGAAACTGAGTCAAATGTCAGCGCAGCTTGAGTGCTTTCAAGCAATACATCACCTACTTAGGCCTGTCCAGTCATAGAATACGTTGATGAATGAAACGCCGATAAATGCAAATATACCGGAAGTGCAGCACGTTTTCGTCGTATAGCAGACATTTGAGAAGTTACTACAACCACAAGATGTCGGCTGTCCCTCATTAAACCTCATGCCAACTTTATTTTTAGCCACTGTTTTGCATTTCCACGTTTTCACGAGTTGGTCTTTTTGTTGAATATGAGATTTAACGTCGGATCAGGAAATATTTTTCGCAGCCCATGAATGTATTGATTCCACCCAATTCTAAGGCAAACTAGCAATGCTATGTATTTCATGCAGACCGCAAAGAAACCGAAGTATGCACAATGTGCACGTGCACTGCACATAAACTTGATATTTCACTGGGCACAGAATAAATCATTTTTCTTCTTCCATCGCTTCACTGAACATTGCAACAAAATTAATTAGAAGCACTTTAAGATTTCAAAAAAGATGAAAAGCATTAACACTTTGGTGACAGTTCAACTCAATTGACAGAAAAACGACATTTCAAAACAGTGACGACTTTAAACTTCACCTTGACTAGTCTGGCAGGCTGAGGAACGTCGTCATCATCTGACGTTCTAGAATTGTTCAACATTTCTGAACCGACCGTTGTGACGCTATAATCGCTGGCGGGAGCAGACACGTATGAGAACTGATCGTCATCTCCGGGGATGTTCACCCCCTCTGTGTCCTCCTCACCGCCTCCTCCCAACTGTGAAGCAACAATCGGCTTGTTAATCGCGCTCCGCTTTGGCGGGAACAGGTTTTGAAGCAAAACATCGCAACGCCTCTATGACGACATAGACTTTTCTTTTTTAAATGAAACTTCGCTGGATTCAAATGAATAGAAAGAAAATCGCATCAAATGCGAACAACAATCAAAAGAACCCGAGGAGGAAAAGACCGCCACCCCCTCTCAACACCAGGCAATACCACCCACCTTATCCTCCGACACCCACACAGGCATACTCTGCTGGTCCTTGATTGTTGAGTAAAGTTTCCTGTACCAGTCGTCGCTGCCGGAGGTCAAAGTGATTGTATCTGTAAACGCGCATTGTTACGTCAAAATACAATGATCGCCAACACGAGAGCCACGAACAACCGCAGGGCGGTTTGAATTCACTAAAATCACAGCTTTAGTGAACACTTGTACTTCACGAAACAAACAGGAAAAGCACGTCACTGGAAGAACAATTGCTGTTAAACATCGAGCATTGTGACGCGTCAATGGTAATTATTGCAAAGTGACCTTCCACTGCTGCAAGCGGACTTTGGAGCATTCACAGCTAAACTGCATTTAAACCTTATTTCGAGTCTGTTCCACAATAAATGCACTTTGTTTCTTGCCCTGTGTGTCTCTGCCAAGTATGGTGGGTCAGGCACCCAGCTGCACTAGAACAGGGGCCCCCAGCCTTTCTATGACCATGTACCCATTCAGCATTTCAACAAATGAGCATGCACCCATTCAGCATGTTGACCGATGAAAATGTACCCCTAAAATTTCCTATGACAAAATATATTATCATGTTCATTCATAGTGATATTTAACAATAAGCATATAAAGATTTTTGAAAATATTACTCAGTGATATATGTATAAATGTTTGGAAATAAATAATATGTGAATATATTTTTTTTCATCTTCTGCTAGCCTCAAATGTACCCCTTCAGATAAGCAAATGTACCTCAGGTTGGGAACCTCTGCTTTAGAAGATGGAAAAAGCAGAAACAAATTAAAACCACTCTGTGTGCTTTTTCCAAACTTGTATTTGAAGGAAAGTGGTGTCCACACCAGCTTGATTCACTGTTTTATGAAACATTGAGAAAAAAACAGTAACCAGGACATTAGCAATACCAGCTCATAACAGCCTACGCGTAACCTCCCATCGAAAGGTTAAGCCTGACTTACCTAAATTTTCAATCGCTTTTTCCGCAAACTTCCACTTGTCAGGACACCCCCCAAAACCCACCTGTGAAGACGTGGTTGTATCCCCTCTGCATCTTGACAGCTCTGTCGTAAAGCTTTCCAGGCTTTTTCTTCTTTTCCTCATCAGTGACCGCCAGTTTCTGGCGCAGTTCTTTGACTGTAGCTTTCGACTGCGGACCGAGGAACACCACGATGGGGTAGAGCTGAGCGTAGTTCAACTTCTCAACAGCGGTTGGCGTGATGTCCAGTATTGCGTGCTTGTCCTTGCAACGACATGAGAGGCGTGCCAACAACATGCTTGTTTGAAGAGCATAACACCACAATGTCAGAGGCAGCGACCATTTCAAAGATCTTTTAACATATAATAAATAGAACGGGGCAAACTCCTCCTCACAAAGGTCTGCTGCACATTAAGCTGTACAACCATTTAGCAAATATTTATTTTATTTTTTACCGTTCTTGCGGATTGGTTCTGCAATTACAATTTTGACGAAAAGTTGTAACTATTCTAAAAATTTTTCGTTTTTTTGCATTACCATGGTAACACGTTAACATTTAATTTCTTCACTCAAAAATGAACATTTGGCTGCCATGGCAACCCCGGCCACACATTCGAGCTGATACAACCACCTGCTGACACATCAAAAACTGTAGCAGGCTGTCTACCTCACAAATCCGCCAAACAAGACTTGGTTTTCAACTGTTCCGGGAGACGTTGCTGTTTCATCGAATCCAAGTGTGACGTTGAAGGCAACATCGACAGTCGAACAGTTAGAAAAGCACAGTGCGAAGGCATTCAAACATGCGGGGGTTTGGTTTTCATTGCAAAAAAACAAAGTTCACTCTTTCTTAGAGTGCCTTTGCTTCCGATGGACACAGAGCTTAGAAAGCAACTAAACATCAAGTCCTGCCATTGCTCTCGCTGCAATTGATACGTAACAATACCCATTGCTCTCGCTACAATTGATACGCAATAATACCTTTTCGATGATGTCTTTGATGGTGTTTAAGCGAATAACTCCTTTCCTGTTTGACTTCTGCCCACTGACCATTCCTTCATTGCCTGTTTAATTTAAATGTTAGTTTTGAATCAAAACATAACGTCATCAGTAACGCTTGAGCAAGTTTTATGCTCTGCCGAACACAGAGCTAATTCATTCTACATTGTTGGGCACTACATGTTGAACTGTAACAATCGACCAATCAGCTTTGCGCATCAAACGTTCGTTAACGATCACACGTCACAGTGACTGTGACGTCACAGACAAAGACAACCCCAAACATGTTTGCGACACAAACAAAGTGATCGCATCGCAACTTACGCGCGATCTCGTACATGTCAGGGTAATCCCCTGATAGTCTTTCCCGTGCGATATCAGAGAGGGGTCCGAAGATGACGACAGGTCTTTTGAAGCCGGCTGCAGCAACAATCGATATCGTTGTGAAGGAAACACTTTTGACACAAATTCTTGGTGTAGTTACGAAGTAGCTCGGATATACAACAAAGGATTTAATAAAAAAAGAAGCAAATCGACGCAGGCTGGTGTTTAAGCTTCACTACCACAGAAACGAAAAGCAGGGGGGTTTGCAATTATCAGGGGGGACAATCCTTTGAATTTTGCATCGCACCATTGATGTTGAAAGAACCAAGTATACTTTTTATTCGCACAATGATTTTTTTACCAAACCAGACTTCAACGCCCTCTAGTGTTACCGACGCAGCAAAAGGGATTGAGCAAAGTTACTATGGACTGCGTGGGAATAATTGCGCATTGATTGTGGCCATCAAGTATTCACAGAGTGAGGCCAAACACCGTAAAATTCCGAGCATATTTCATTCAATATGTGTATAAACAAAGACGTCGGAAAAAATACAACTGCGTGCCAGTGCGTTGACATTTGATGCATTTATTGAAAACCAGAAAATAAAAATATTCACACATACAAAATTTAATTCAGTTAATTTTCTTCATCTACCAAAAACGAAAGCTTTAACGACCACTTGGACGCAATGCTTCAAATGTTTCTTTGCACATCAAACAAACTCCACACCTTCTCTGAGGACGACCCTCTCGTACGCAGGGAACATTGAGGAGGATGACGATGATAGAGGGGTGTCTGATTTCTGGCTTTTGGCCAATCTGCGCCCGATACCCCCCTTCGTTCGCTCCTTCATCTGCAGCTTCTTCTTGTCTTGGACCATTTTCAGCTGCTCCGCTCTGATTGTTACGAAACAATCAAATATCAAAACCAAGAATAAACTACGACAACCTGAGCCAAGCAAACGCAAGTACGACATCATCACCACTGACAAAAATACTAAATGTGATGACGTCACAATGATCCCAAGTCTTCGTCACAGCAGAGTTTCAAATAACGCAGCCAAACAGTAGGCCCACCTGCTACTGTTTGGTATGACCCCTCTCTCTATTTCCATGTTGTTTCTTCCTATCCTGACAGCAAGCCAGTATCCCACCATACCCTGGTACAGGGTGTCGCTGATACGGAAGGTTGACCCCTGCTTGAACGACATCTCGTGGCCACCAGACTTCTCGTATTTGAAATGTGTCCTGATGTAGAAGGAGTCGCCTGTCCCATGCTCCAAGATCTTTTGGTAAACTGCGCCAGGAGAAGTAGAATGGTTGTCATGAAATGTCGAAGTGTACGTTGCTTTTAAAGACAATGATTCTCGGTGCTTTTAAGAAACAGTTGGGAAATTACAAAACAAGGGGAAAAACTTTGAAACCGAAACAAAGATTATGACGGAGGAAGCTCTTCATCACTGACCTTTCGGCTGCGGCTGCGCTACAATCCGTACCTCCTCCCCAGTGGGGAGGCCCATCAACGTCAGCACCGCCTCCTCCCTGATGATGTTGCGGAAGTTGCTTTCATTGACCTGCAACGACCAACGGTTGACCCTGAATCACCTTTGGCTGCAGACCCCACTGCCCCCCACCAACAGAAGAAGCACGGCAGAAACTCACCGACAAGATCTGGTCCCCCATCCTCAGGCCTTGTTTCGCGGCCGGGCTGCCTTCCTGAACGGAAGCTACGAAAATTCCGACGTCATTTCCTCCCGCCAGTCGAATACCAACGTTCTTGCTTTTGACAAAGTCAATATTTCTCGCTGTTGGTCTAAACATGAGAAGTCGGTTCAATGCTGATGAATAAACAAAGGAAAGCATCGTCGCAGGCTGCTGCAATTTACATGAAAAGTGACTCTACGGATTGCTTCAATTTACTTGAAGCTACCTCTTCTCTTTTAATTGTTTTTCCTAAATCCACTTAAAAACGAGGCACGATCAAAGACAAACCATTGACACAAGAAGTGACAAACGCATCACCAGAGAATACAAAACTACATTTTACAAAAGCAAAGTAATTTATTTGTGTTTAATGACAGTTTGCTTTACTCAGCTATTCTCGGCATGATTTTTCGTGCCCAGCATTTTTGTCTGACCTATGAGGAAAGCTGAGGATATTTTATTGATAATAAAAGATTCATTGCTCCTGGAGTGTATCAACAGTAATACAAACTATCAACTTGTGACGAAAACGCCAGCAAAACATTGTTACGTCACTTACGTCAGAACCAACGTCACTTACGGCAGAATTGGTCCATCATCTTCTTCGCCACCGGGCGGTTCTGCGTACTCCCTTCCCGGGTCTGCTTTGGCTCTGGGGGCTGGTTCCGGGGTGGACGGGGTGCTGCTGCTGGAGGCGTTGGAAGGCCCTGGGGCCCCGGTGGGTAAAACTCTGATGCCCCCGAACTGCTTGTTGAGCTTTGGAGCTACGGCCGGCTTCTCTTCGGGCTCGCTGGAAAATCGTGGTTGGCAGAAACAGCCGATCAGTTACGACACAAATACATCAGTTACGACACAATTACTTTCCAACTAACTATCGATTCACAATCGACGACGCGTCGCGTTTCTTTCTCTTTATTTGGTGCGAAGGTGAGGCCGGACCACGCGCAGTGAAAATAAGAATCAAATGAGATTTCGGACGTCGGCGAAAGATAACAAAAAGAGTATGACGTCAATGAGGAGCTAAGTTTTGAAAGAATATCTACAAATTTTCTTTCTACAAGTTGAAAATGTAGCAACGTGTTCTCGGGAAGTTTTGATTTCACACCAAATCTTCGACTGAAACCAGTGCGGTCCGAACACTGATGGCAATACTGTCAAAAACGTGTTTTTCGAACTTTCACAGATATTCAGATGGATACGTACTCGACGACTTTGTCCGATTCCTTGGAAACCGAGCTCTTTCTGGAATGATGGCTTTCATCTGGAATGCACGGCGGTAATATGCGTGAGCGTCTTCATCAAGTCATCACACAACCACAGAGGGCCACAATGTAGAAACCAGACAACTTCACAGTTTGCTCAGTGTTTATACCACGGTTGAAGCAAGATCGTCATGGAATCGATCGACCACAAATCGCTCCCCTTCATAAACTTGCACCACAATGACGTCACCCACCTTCACTTTCTGTTTCGTCCTTTTTACTCTTTTTTGGCTCTTCCGCTGGGGGGACATTGGACCGGAATCGCTCGGAGGGGATCGACACGGTCCCGCCATCTTGCTTTTTAACAAGCATTGTGACTTTATCTTTGCTCAACCCAATTATCTGGATTGCCTCCTGCACTGTTTTGTTGTCGACGTTTCTTCCGTTTATCTGAACATAATGTATTTGATTAGACCCCACGTGATGACGGTTAAACACATGCAACCCCCCAACTATGACTTGCCATGAGTATCGTGTCGCCAGAAGCGATCTCAGTGCTTTTGTCAGCCAAGCTACCTGGCTGGATGTCCTGTATGAAGATCCTCGTCCCCAGCTTCAGGCCGTAGGAATCTAAGACAGAAACAATGTGAGAAATGATAACAGGAAGTTTTCGTTCCCTGCTTGCCGAGTTAGCCAGGGTGGGAATTGCAAAGAAAGCCCCCCATCGACCCCAACACTTCGCTGTTCGCTGATTAACCCCACTGATCAACCCACTGATTAACCCCACTGATTAACCCATCTCCGGGAACACCCCCGGAAACCCCGAACCTCACCCACTTTCATGGACGAGGAACTGTCGTTGCGTTGACTGCGAATCTCTCCACAACGTTACTATGCATTTAAAACACCGTCAGTTGACAATGGTTCACATTGGAAACCAGCCTGTTTCCATGGCAACTTTCCCTTCATGAACGACAACGAAGAGCCTGCGTCATCGAAAGAACAAACATCTCGCCCCACATCACAATCAACACGAGAAAGCTGTTTGTTAACAATCGAATGCAGCTGAAGTTATTCACAACCAACTAGGTTGCGCGCCCCCCAACGGACGAGATAACGTCGAGTCACGTGATTCTATAACAGGTTTTGCGAAGACGGTTGGTAAACAAACCGGCTACAGCATTACACACAACGCGCTTATTGCAGCACAAAAAAAACGTAATTGATGAAACAAAGTTTTGAAACGAAAAACATCGAAGAATTTCCACATACTGTTCCATCTGGTTTTCTTCAACACAACAGTTTTCGGTTCCCGGCTCTTGACAGGGAACACCATCATGTCCCCGTCGGACGCTGCACTGTCTGGATCAGGAGAGAGAGGAGAGCTGGAGCGCTACGTGGAAGTTATTAATTGGTCAATACAAGGTGTGTGTGGAGGATTGCGGAGGAAAAGATCAAGACATAAGACCTGTGGTGGCTCAGGTTAAGACTCGAGAAAGAGCAAAGTAATAATAACGACACGAACAGTCCATTTGTGCGAAACTACGCGAGAACAACCGAGTCGACTTTTCCTCCATTTACTGCGTTTTGCACTTTTCATAAATAAAGCTTGACAAAAAACAAATTTTGTTAAGTGCCAAAACCTACGATCTGGGGCATAAATTGCTTAGAAACAGCATTGACGCAAAATCTATACATAAGAAAAATAACAATCACAGCCATGAAAACCAGGTTTCCGTCACAACACGAAGCCATTAATGTGATAAAGTAGGACTGAGCCATTAATTTGCTTTCATGCTGCTGTCCACAATAACTGCTGAGCGTTTCTTTGTTTGCGAATTATGATTCATTGTTTCACTGAGTGCGAAGTAAAGAAAAAAACTATGCACTGTTCTCCTGACACACCAGACTTAACGTATAATTACATCCAGTCAGAGACAACACCTACAACTGCTAACTAATCAACAAGATCCTGAATAAGTTTTTGCCACCCAAGTCACTCAGGCGTAAATATGAATGACGACAACTCAGTCACTTCCGGGAGCATGTTGCAGACGTCATATCCTTCTCTACTGTCGTGCACTGACAAGAGCAGTGAATGAACTTCTGCATCGTTTAAACAATAACAACACCAATGCACATTCAGAACAAGAAATCACAGCCTGCTTAACAATAGCTCACCAAGTCTTCCATAGATTTGTGTTTCTCCATTCTGGCTGGGGAGGAGGGGCGTTTCACTGGTGGTGTCACACTCCTGCTGCTGGCGGAGAAGCTTGGGCTGAAGTGGAAGGAGAGAGACATTTTTGAAACGCCAATAACATAAAAAATTTTGATACGTCGAAGCAAAGATTGGCTGTTATTTTGCTTAATGCAATGTACGCTGGCACGTGGTTGGTGGTTTTGTTTGTAAAGTGCCGAATGTTGATAAAGACAGCAGCTGGAGATTCGGGTTCAAGTGTTTTCAAACATCTAAAGTACTTTTGCCACTGTGCAAATATCTTACATCGTTTACCTGAACTATGCGGCAATGCGCTCTTAACACGAATGAATATTGTTGGAGATGAGGCCTCAGCAGTCGACACGAAAAATGTGACCGGAAGCGGGTGAGCCAGGAAGGGGGGGATGCCAACAGACAAAGTGATTCGAAACTACCATCAGGTCTATATGTGTCAAATAAGAATCTGCGCCGAACACAATCCCTGACTAAGGACCGGTCGCACGGTCTGACTGAGACCTTGTCACACTTCCTTATGTGAGTAAGACCTGGTACAGTTTTTCACGGTTAGCGGGCCTCTTGTCGTAGCTCAAAAAGACTGTTTCCTTTTTCACAATTTGTGATCGAATCTCTTCCTGTGCCGGAAGTTTTGTGGTCTTCACTCCCATGGATTACATGGATTCTGTGCTTTGATTTCAAATGGTTCATCAAACGTTTTCGCGTAAAAGTCCTCATATGAACTGAGGATGCGTAATTTTACGTGAAACCGATTTCCTATCAAACATCTGCCGATCCATTCCCTGCTTATCCCAATTGTAGAGAATATTTACTCGAATACAGATATGTGCAAGTTTGAATCATCGCAAAAAGATAAAAGCAGAACCCAATCGGCTGATTCCTCGAAATCTTATAGAAAACCCAGAGATTTTATTTGTTTGCCACGTTTTGTATGATTTAGTTAAATTCGCTTAGAAATGCCACTTATTTTCAAGTAGAAAGTGATTGCAATTCGGAAATGAACGAATCGCTTCTGCAAAGAACTAAAGTTTATAAATGAATTAACTAGTAACTACAGTATAGCCTGACTACTGAAGAACCAGTTCACTGTATGCCTACTTATTTTTAATTAGGCAGCGAAAAGACAAGTCATAGAAAAGCTAGCTGTTACTATGACATAACCATGGCATTGTATTTATCAAAAAAAGATACGTGCATACACGCTCTAGTGAGCATGCGCTGAGACACCCGTCATCTGCAAAATGACGTCACGATCCGTCCAAGTAGGTCAATTGAATGAAATTATAAACTGACCAATAACGAAGGTCCGGTGATCAGCGAGAAAAACTCACACTCGTGCCTCATGGTAATAATTGAAAGTTCAAACGTTCTTATTTGACCGTTACACGCTCCACTCTGCAACTTCAGTGTTGTCAGAAATACCAATATTTGAATGCAGCAGCAAGTCCAGGTTGGTTGGTTGAAAAAAAAACGGGTTTCGGGTTCGGGAAAAACCCGGTTTGGAAACACTAATCTAATCTCTTGTATTCACTAACAGATCGATATGTTGGTCAAAGGTTGATACGTGTTTTGGCGACGGGATGAGATTTATAGTAAACGCAGCTTTACCTCACGAACTATTCTCGTTATATCTCTCTCCTGTCTGCAAAGCTGACCATGCTACGCAACATCGTCAGCAACTGACCAGCATTAACTTATGACAACGAACCACATGCCTTTATTATGTGGGCACTTCGCAATTACTGTGTGACCTTTCAACTCGCACACCACCTAGCTGAATGAAGATAGTCTCGTCAGTAGAAGTCAAACACACAAAACCCTCTCCCTCGCAACTCGTTGACGGCCATTAATGCTTCCAATATTTTGAAGTTGCGTTTTCAGAAACTTCAAGATCATTTTAGCAGCAGTTGCCGACGTCATTTCTTTTTTCGCTTGCTACTGGTCTATGACAGTGTTGCAACCTCTCCGGTGGTGTTGCGTTGATTGTGTGATTCACCACGAACGGGATGTGCGTGAAGAACAACACCACATATGTGGCGCGAACAAGCAATAATAGAGTGATCGTGGCATGTGAACTCTATTGTTGCTTGCTGCCACGGTGCGAAGCTTTGCGTACTTGCCGCTCGGACTTTACGATCGCAACAACAGAAACAGAGTTCCTACGCCAATTTGAATATAAATTTCCTTACTTTTCCCAAAGTTTACTTTTCCGAATGACATACCCAGGTAAAATACGGGCAATATAATACTGTAGTTAACACGACGAAAGTCAAATTATCAATCTTACCAAAGAGTACCAGAATAAAATTATTAGAATGCATGTCAAAAGATCAAGTCTGGAGAATTATTTCCTTTATACTAACAGACTAAAAAAATGTTTTTTCCAGAAATTTCCAGGCTGGAAAATGACCAAAATTTTTCCAGAGTTTTTAAAACGCTGCAGGAACTCTGAAGGATGATGACAAGCAAACCACTCCAACAGACTGATAAAGTGAAAATGAAATCTGAAAGAACTAACTTTTCCTCAAACGCTATCATCAAAAACGACACTACGTTTCAGCCAACAATTTGCCAAACTGCAAAAAACATTCACAGCTTTACTCAACAGCCCCCCTTTCACCGGACACAACCCCTTTCACCGGCCACACCCCCTTTCACCGGCCACACCCACCGCTACTACGACACGCATCACTGACCCGACATCAGTGATCCTGACTCACCTCCTGCGTGGAGGAGTTCTTGACCTCGACCTTGACCTCCCACGGCCGCGATATGAAGGACTGCTCCCACTGTGCAACAGATGATGACGTCTTAACAACCACGTCACAATAAGAAACGCAATATTCATTCATGCCGAGTCAATATCTTGTGCTTAAATCGACATAGTACTGTAAAAATAGGATACGTTCTGCTGCTCGAGAAGCTCACAGCTGCGTTCTTCAACGTCACTAACACCATGGGTAGCTGGGGGTGAATTGCGGCGACAGTTGAACTAACGTTTTTCGTACATTTCAGTCAACATAATAACATTTCTCTATAACGAAACTTGATCAGATCACAACACGATGGCTTGTTCAATGCACAAACAGTTGGAAAAGGATAAATAAGTACTTGGAATAACTTCGCCGACGGCTGGATCTCGATGGCGGCGGACTGTAGCTTCGACGACGTCTGCAAGAAGACAACCAAACGATCGTTGACCAAAAACTTAAAAAATATCCTTCCATCAAGGAGAGTTGCCAGAGGTGATATGTTTCCTTTCCGAAAGAACAACTAGATCTTCGTTTTCTTGGGAAAACTCGCGGTAAAGACAAAAAATCGACGTCAATTTCTGGCAAAACCATGATCTATTTTTTACAGAGTTGCAAAATGTTTTTTCGGAACCCTGGGGGTATTTCTGCAGCGTGACCTACGTTCGGGACATCGCTTCTAATCAGTGTCTGGCACGTTACTCGTTCCGGAAGTGAATTTAGCAGCCGACATACGTAACAGTCACGGTGAGTGACGCAATCCTGATGACGTAGAAGTTTTGCTAAAATCATAAAAATCACGTTTTGCGTGGAATTTACACTCAACCGGGAAAAACGTCATCAGCAGGTGGGGGAAAACCGATGCAAGGCCGTCCACCACCAGCCGCATGCAAGCAGCAACTGCCTCACCGCCAAGAGCGACCTACCCCCTCGGCGATCTGCTGCGGTCTGGACTATAATCACGTGACTTCCGGCGGCGGGAATGGCGTGGCGAATCCAGATCGCGACTCCGCGAGCGGTGGCGGCGACGAGACGAGTCGAAGTCTCGGCTTCGCGAGCGGTGTCTGCGGTAGGGGGAGCGGTCCCGACTGCGGGATCTGTGTCTGGGGGGGGAATCAAGGTCGCGGCTTCTACTCCTGCTCAGCCGACCAGGGGGAGGAGTTTCTCTTCCAACTCTGACCATCACTTTTCGTTTTATCGTCTGAAAAATAGATTTTCTATCCATTGCTTCTATTCGTAGGTGAAAGCTCCCGCAAAACTGCAATAATTTTTTGTTTTTACAATACATTTACGACTTTCGGAACCCGCACCATTATTTCTACTGCACAGAACTACCCCGCATATCAGTTGACAAAAACTATCATCTATCGAATTATTTCTACCAGGATTGTGGAGTCGGAGATAGAATGTCCCATTCCGACTTCTTCACAAACGTGAATGAAGTTTTGTTGTCAACCATGTCAAAGGAGCAAGCGAAAATTATTTTGGAAATAGGCATTTTGTTACTGTCGGTAAATACATGAGTTAAGGGTTTGAATTAATCTATATATTTGAAGACTATTTACTAATCATAGAAATTAATTCTGTTTACTAAGAGCAGCTGCTATAATGTAAATGAATGAAACAATGGCAACATTAACACATGAACTACATTCAAGAAACCTTTGTAACTGGTATATAGCGGAGTGCGATGTAAAAATGATTTATCCGGACAAAATCCGCCTCTTTGAGTGTCCTTAGGAATCCGACTCCGCAACCCGATTTCAACGTCACGACAGCACGTTTTGTACATAATTCGAAAAAAAAAACAAATTGAAAATTGTTTCACTCAATGAACTTCAGCGGGATCCCAAAATGAAACGGACGCGTGGGCCTCTACACCACTTGGCTGCCAGAACCTTTAACAGTAACGCGCTTTGGATCTTTCGGCAACTGGAGCTTTTCAGAGATTTTGACTGTCCCAAGAACCCATTGGCCACTAAGACAGTTTATTACCACCAGATTTTGCGATTGTTTACAAAACAAAGACAGACTTCTTGAAAGGTTTGAATCGCTTAAATATTTTACGTGAGTGAAGGTGTTCAGTGATGGAAGGGAGGGAAATGGCAATTGAATAGTTCTGCAAGAGTTTTTACACCACATAATGGCAATTGCATGCAACTACTGTATAGCCTGCAAACGAGGGATTGGGAAATATATAAATGATGCCTAAACACGTTATCAAAGTTGAAAACTGCCAGAAGTAAGGTTAACCAAAATACATGAGTAATATATAGCTGTAGTAACGGCATTAGATCACTTTGGACAAAAGCGTTGGCACTCGACTAAAACGAACGCACATGAGCATCATGATATATTGGTGCAACACTTCATCAGCAAGTTGACAGGCAATTTCCTTATTTAAAAAAATCGAAGCATTTATATATTATCATGAAACCTTTAGCCATGAAGGGCAACTACTCAACATAAAAATAAGACACTTATTTAATAAACGTCCGACAGCAAGCCATTGCTGCTCAACCATCAGAGGGTTACTGACACTCCCCAACACACTAGCAGCCCATCCTCACTATGGCCGCATGATTTTTATGGCAGTTCGGTAAAACTATTCTCTAATCGTAAATCAAACTGGCAACTGATTAACTATACACCTGGCACAATATGATGCAGTGGAGGACATATTGAAACCAGACGCGGTGGAATGGGTGAAGTACAAAGAAATGAAATATTTCAGTAATCCAGCATCACACACGTTTCAGCAACATCTGATCTTCCAGCAAAACTTACACAACACTTTTGGGAAGGTGTTTGTTGCACAATAGAACCAGGTGTACGAAAATTTTTCAGGTTCAGTCCTTTTATGTGAGATATAACCAGCAAAATGCTATCAAATCAAGTGTTATGGGACATGTTTGAATAACAACAGTTTCGATTTTTATAACTTTAACAAAACTGAACTTCAACATGAACCTTGCGATGGTAAATCTTTAATCTTCTGATTTCAAATTTAAAAATTATAAATCTTTTGAAAGAAATTTGATGCGTTCCCAAAAAAATGAAATACTTTCTGTTATCGGACCTGAATGAGCTTGTTCTTTCTTAACAGCTGAAAGTGCAAAAATAAAAAATTCACAAATCTTTCGATGGCTTTTGCGTTGGTAAGCACATGTACACTGTAGTGACCTATAGTAGTTCAAACAAAGCATGATTCAAACAACTCACCACTTCAATTCGCTGGCCAGCGTTCTTTAATTCTCTTACAGCTTGACCATGAGACATATTGAACATTGGTTTCCCATTTACGCGTAGAACAATATCACCAATCCTGCAAATCAACATTGTTTTCATATGAGCAAAATGTGAAGATAACCCTTGTAACAAAATTCTTTAGATCACACAGCCTGCAAAACACAGGTACTTGAAATATCTAATACAGTAGTACTTTTGTGATAACCAGCTTTGCACTAACCTAAAAAACTTCTTAATGATCGTCATAAATGGCCAGATATTATATAATAGTATTAACAAGTCAGTTTTAATTTTTATCAAATTTTTGTTTTTATGCTTCAATTGTTTATATACCATGTTACTTTATTCACAGCATTTTTTATCATAAACTGGAAATATTTGTTAAAGCTGAAACAATGTTTAGACTACTCATTTCAAAATTTTCGTTCTCAACAACAAACACACATTTTACTGAACTCAAGTAAAAATCACTTGCCAAAAAAGAAACAAAGCTGACAAAATGTTTTGTAGGATGAAAACCAAATAGTGCTTAAAATAAATCCGACCAACCTACCTGAAGAGATGAATTCACATATAACAAGCATAAGTGTATGTCTTTGAAAGTGTATTGCCACTACAATTAAAGCATCCAGCTATTTCGCTTTTCTTCAATAACTTTTCGAATGGCACTCACATGTGGTTTGTGATTGAACACATAACATAGTGTAAAATATTTCCATCTTTAAAATATTTGGGAAATACCAGCTTCAATATTTAGAACTTCAAATTTCTTTCTTGTAACCTAATCTAGTAAAAATGTATAAACCTCACTAATATCACACAGGCTACTATTAGTGTATGTCACTTGACCCTTCACTTGACTATTAACCATGGTTTTATATTTGCATGCCAGGCCTGTAATATTTGTTTACTGTGAAAGATGCAAGTCATAAGCATGAGGTGAACAAAAGCTCTTCAGAAACAACATGTTTCAGACAAAAACTTCTTGCATGTTTGCACATTAAGATGTCAAGACATTTGCCTATAAATAATTGATGAAGCTTGCTCAGAACAAGGGATCTAAGCATAAGTAACGTAACTTGTTTCTGCAATAGCTTTCTCTACATATTTACAACTTCAGATAAAAATTTATAATAACATTTCTAGAAAAGAAGATTTCCAGAAAAAAAGTGAAATCAATACATCTTGCAGCCACTTAGTTTTGCTAAATCTTTGTTCCAAGTTATCAACTAGCAGATTTGGTTGGGTGTGAATACAACTGGGCTGTTGGCAAGGTTGCCTATAAGCCAATTTTATTTGAAGATTCAATTTTCATCATGCACAGGCCAAATAGATCAAGGGGAAACTGATAGTTGCTTCCAAGGCCTAAAAATAAGCAACGTTTCATTGTAACTTTGTCTCTATTTTATTTTTGTATAGATATGCAGTGATACATATGAAACTACACAACAAATTTTAAATCATTTCAGAGAATTTCATGAAAGATGCAGTCAAAAATATATGGATAAGATGCAAACTTTTTCACAAGACATGGAATGATTAGAGGAAAATGATGCCCAATAAACAGAGGCTTACTTTGCTTGCAGCATTGAAAGTAGCAAAAAACTAACAATGCTCAAAACATCTAAACTGCTGCTGCAGAGGTCTATGAGAACTTGGAAAAGAAAACCATAAAAACAAAAATCGATATTGTTGGATTTAGACAGTCAATATTGTTGATACTGCTAAATCACAATTTCTTTTCAAAATCAATGATTTTTTGGAATGAACAGCAGGAAGCATAAACCTATACACTTTTTATAAGGTGCAGTTACATTCAATACAATGTTTCTCTATATCATTGCGGACTGACAATTAATACTACCAGTAGCAATATCAAATGCAGCAGCAACAATTTTTACACATAATGTTTGACATAATGAATGCACTGGTTTCCAAATGTTTCCAACTGAAAAAAAGGTTTTGCAGATAGCAACAGGATTTTGTACAAAATTCTAGCAAATCAGTTATGTCTTTTGACTACTGCTTGCAGGCAAATGTTTTGATTCATTGAAAATTTGAAAATTCAGTTAACACAATAGTTGATGTAAAAACTTCAACTATATGCATGTTTGCAGTTTATGTAAAGAATCAAAACTATGTGTTTTCAGCCATTCATTTGCAGCAATTCATAGTAATATAGAGAAACCATGTTATCATGTTAAAAATTAATGAAGATGGTAAACTACCATAACACTCTAAACATTTAGAGTGATGCCATCCCCAAAATTTTTTAAAAACTGAGTTACTCTTACTAACATACTTTATTCTGTCAAAAGCTGGACCGCTTTTAATCACATCTGAGATGATGATAGATGGGTCACCAGTCTGAACACCTGGATTGTCTTTACCACCACTAATTGCTATTCCAAACCCAACACCTGGGGCTTTCTCGAGCACATATGTGTGCTCCTGCCAGATCAGTTCATCCATCCTGGAAAACAAACACGCACCAATGTGTAAACTTTGTAAGATATATATACAATATGCATACTGAATAAATTTATTCAAAATATAATTTTACTGAATGACTACCAGTGTCAAATCTCATATGTGAGCTACAGGGTTTTCACTCATGGTCTAAAACATGAAGACGTGGTCAAAGCCAGTTTTACCATTATGCACAGTTAGCATGTCACATAAAAACTGAAGTATAACCAACATTGAAGCTTATGATACAACTTTCAAAAGTTAGAATTTTGTTATTTCCAAAGCAAAACCAGTTTCACCACATGTTAATCTATATACTCATTCCCTTTTCACAGTGAATTCCTTTCACAACCAACTTTCTAACATTTAAAATTTTACTGGGTTCTTTACCAACATTCCCCATCAGGAAAAAAAACTCAGTGAACAGGAAGCATTCACGGACAATGATTTCCTGAATCACTTCATACTCAGGTCTACTGCACAGAATTAAGTGTTTTGTAGTACATTGACAAAGAGTTAAGAAAAAGGCTGTTTAATTGTATTTGTTGACTTTCACTGCATTCAAGCCTACCCCACACACTTTCAAGCCTACCCCATATACTTTAGAATCCGCAGATGCTGATGATATGAAAAAACATTAAAAGCACAGAAGACAGTAAAACTTACTTGTAGCTTTTCACTGATGCTTTTATCTTTCACATTCCAAAAAAGATAATTATTGAAGACAAGACATGATTTTATGAATGTTTTTAATAATATTAAGGTGCTTACAGTTTGTAGAAATGTAGTCACATTGTTTTTGCAACAATACAACTAGATGAAAAACAACACATGTAGTGGTTCAGTCATATTGAATAGTACCAGGGTTTTTTAACACTTTGGCGTCTGGCTGGTTTTGGCGATTTTCACAAAAAAACGGCAGTTTTCAGTTGCCTTACCAACGCCCTAGCTCCTATGTCGATTGCGCTAGAGAGCTGTTCAATGGCTCAAACGGATCGGCCAGTCTAGTAGATTGCACTCGGAAAAAAAAATTTTGCTTATGGGGTGCGGGTTTTTTGTGAGTGACGTCATAAGTGGAGGACTTTTAAGCCACCTTGGCTCACTTTGCCTGGCCCTGGGCACCAATCGTTAGGTGGTAGTATTTCGCTGAAGTTTTTACTGGAAACTAGGCTACAATCCGAGTCTTTTGATACTTTGGATGACCTGCTGGGGTTTCGGGTTCAAAAGTTGTGATGTAAGTTAGTAAAAATATT
>Ga0210059_1002662_pt1 | contig 28125 bp, 14 predicted proteins | sample Ectturendosymbi2_FD_188042 | JGI IMG/M metagenome (GOLD analysis project Ga0210059, IMG submission 188042) | Ecteinascidia turbinata endosymbiont from Florida, USA - Sample 2 (SPAdes) (version 2) | ecosystem: Host-associated > Tunicates > Ascidians > Unclassified | place: Key West, Florida...
CGACACTCTCATCATGGCGCACTGTGATTGGTGGAAGCAGTGGTGCGCAGCGGTGCGACATGGTTGTCGTTGAGAAGAGCGGTGAAGAGCATCTTTGCGCTGAAGCGTGTTAGGGTTAGGGTTAGCTGTTCAGAGTGCCGTAGGGTTAGCCCCAGAAGCTAGCCATACGGTGCCGTACGGCTAGACACTGCCTAGAAAATAATTCCTAATCTGAAGAAAGTTGAGTATTTTACAGAAAGATGTGCAGCTCAATATAAAAATTGCAAAAGCTTTTGCGTTCTCTGTCAACATTCAAAGCAGATTTTAAGTCTTCTTGATAACTTTTTGTAAGAAGTCACATGAATCACCATCCATGCAATGGCTTTAATGGTTATGTGAAATTACTAACTGTATCAGAAGTATGCACTGTGACAGTGACTGTCCACACACATTAAATTCTAACAGTAGCAGGTATGTTGGCACACTGCACTGAAACATTTCAAAGTATTTTGTTAACTTTTCAAGTGAAACTATTAACCAAGCAGCAAGAGGCAATACAGCTTCAATTTCACCAATCTTATGTTATCAAGGGTACACAAAACCTCCATTACTTTCATCCAACTCGCCCAACACAAATTAAAATGAAAGGAATATGTCTGGTTAGCACTTATTCTTTAGTAATGCAAACTTCAAGTAATTATCAACTCAAACCAACATGTTTAAAAGGAAATTATGTTGCAGCTGTGTATGACAAAGCATTGTACACTGGCATATAATGCAAGATGTTGACCAGGAACGAGTAGATAGTAGATGCAGATCTGTCGCCAGAAAGTTGTCAATAAGGGGGCTTTACGTTCGTGCAGGAGGGCTTGACATTCAAATTTGACAAAAATTCCACTAACTTGTAGTGTTTCATATTTCACTTTGGGGGGGCTTGAAGCTTTGTCTGGGGTTACAAAGCTGCCTGTGGCGACGGGTCTGAGTAGATGCTTCAATACAATTTATGAATCCAAATGGATTTTCTTCATTTTTTTGGCCATAACAAACAAGATGATTTCTGCTGGATACTAACACAGCCACCTTATTTGCAATATTAAAAGCACCATGGCTAAAATCAGCTCGTGGCTACTACTATGTCTCTTCAAGACCAATAACAGATAATGAAGTGATTTTAGGAAATTAGCTCTATTAATGCTGGTATTTCTATGGGCACAAAATTAATATAGGTTATTGCTCTTTTACCTTAACCTTGTATACTACATGAGGTTGTTGTTGGGAAGAATTTTATTGTTGTTGAACTGTTGTACCATCATGCATGTCAAGCATAAGATCAAACATGAAAAAATGTGGGATCATAAAAAGATGGTAAATTTTTCAAGTCAACAAATTCAACAACTTTGTTGGAGTTATTTACAGTGATGGAGTCCTGAGACTTGGTCTCAGTCTTGAGGTTTCAGGTCTTGTCTCGGTCTCCAAGGCTACAGTCTCAAATCACAAGCCTATTGTCTTGAGACCTTGAATATTGTAAGGATATGGCTTAGTGAAACTTCTGTAATTCAACGAGTTTTTCTCTGTTGTATTTGCAAGTAAGAAACAACCAAAACAGGTTAGAAAAACGCCAGAAATACAAAAAAAATTCACTTAGAAGTGGTGACAACATTTCTTGAAAATTTTCAGCAAATTGCACAAATTTTGAAGTCGCAGGTCTCAGTCTCCAAGTTCAAGTCTCAGAATTTGTTGAAGTCTTAGCCTCGAAGTTTTTAACAAGTTTACAGTCTTGAACATATAACTGATTATTTGCCAAAATAAAAATAATGCCATCTGAAGTGTGTGTCAGACAATACCATATAGGTGCATTTGAAGCAGAAACAAATATATATAGGTATGTGAAATATGATTTATGTTTATATCAAATCAGATTTTGCAACTTTGGGTTTTAAATTGAATGGAATAATAAAGACAATCAACTAGACAAAAGGATTCTAATCAGTAGTTACAATTGAAAAAAATATTATAAATCAGATAACATTTTAGATTTCACAATGGAAATGGTCATTTTCCTGACCATGAAAATAATAAATGTAAATTTATGTTATTTTTTGTTTAAATTATAAAATTGTTAATAAGAATTGACCCATTTTTTCACATTTTTCAAGATGTTCCTTAATCTTGCAAAAAATTTTGTTGAGGGGATTGAGCATACTTAGAATTGTACTGTTAAACATTCATTAAAATTTTTTGTAATTAAAAAAAAATTAGTGGATATATACTAGTATATAAAGAATTCTTTTTGCCTGAAATTAAAATACAAGCATGGGTCACCAAGATACATTAGAATCTCCGACACGAGCCCTTAAGTAAAAAAAATGAAGTCAATTGAAGTTGCACTATTTGTTTATAGGTATTTAAAATATTGAGTTATAGATATTTAAAAGATTGTCATACTTGAATGCACACAAAAAACATGTGCCTTATAGCAACAATTAACCATGGTTCAAACGTCACCAGTGAAAAACTTTCTGTCTTGTTTTGTTCAGCATGTAATCTTGCACTTCATTGCAAAATGTTGAATAAAAATATTCAGAGAAATGGGAGCAACAATAAGTTGAAGTTCCAATTTCAAAAAAATTTTTGGTCTAATCTTCTTGAAAAACATCAAAATTTCAATTGCTCATAATTACGGAAGTACAGGTCCAATTAAAAAATTCCAATGTGGTTGAACTCAGAAATCTGATATCTTTCCCCTTATAAAATTTCATGAATTTTGGTGAGAGTCAGGTGAAAACTCCCAATTTTCCTGGATCACTTGACATTGAATGACCCCTTATTTGAACATCTGGAGATATTTGACAAATAAGCAACATCACATTTGATGTTTCTTAGTTCACTACAGAGAGCCAAGTTGGAGCCTTGAAAGAATTCAACAAGAACAACTATATCCAACAGCTAATAGAATCGTCTCAGACGTTACCCTTTGACAGCCACCTTCTGTGTGCAGCAACATGTGTTCAAACTCTTCATCCCTATCCTTAAGAGTGCACCAAATTTCCTAACTTAAGCATAACACTTCTAAACCATTTGGTGTCCTTTGATGAATCCGTTAATACTCTGTCACATTTTTAGTAAATTTTGAGTTGGGAGCAATGCAAGATTGAAGTTAATCTGTAAATGTTAAAAGCATTTGAACTTAACCATGACACTAGTAGTTGTCTACTGGCTGTGCCATCTCTCTCTTGCTAGATTTCCTTGGTGCTACTCAAAGCTAAGACACTTCTGTTTTCTGGAATCTTTTCAATTCCATACCTAAACCATACCATCCCTTCAGGTAATTTATTCTTGTTAGGACCTAACATTATCTGTAAAACATGTAAACTGCCTTTCTACTTTCGAATTGAACTTGTACAAGGTGATTATTATATTTGCGATCATTAAACCACTCAACCCAAAATTAGCTCACACTTTTGCTTACGGGCTGGTTCGAAATTGATTGTGCAAGCATGCAGTTCTCACACCTGACTGGTAATAGAGTCATTCGTGATGAAACGGGCATTATTAAGTAACATTTCACTCATGCCAAAAAGTACACTGCTGATGGGTATTTCAATCACAATTGTTTCATCATAGAGGAGCACAGTTTTACTGTGCAGCTTACCTTAGTGATGGAAACTGCAGCTCATCAAATTTTCTTCTACCATTTCACCTTTGTTTTGTTTAAAAAACATGAAGTTTTTGTTTATAAATAACATGTTTGTTGCTTATACTGTTTTTTATCACATTTGGTCACTCAAATTTTGTAAGGCAACAGAAATGTATTTATGAACTAGGTATTTTAATGCACCCCAACTGCCCATTTCTGCTTCACTGCCTCCCTAAAGCTTTTCACTGCCCACGTTGGGAACCACTGCCTTAAATCTTAAACGGAAATGTAAAATCTATGCCCTAAACCTACACCCTAAATGTAAACCAGTCCCAACAAAAGTGTAACCTGTATATGCTAACAAAACAAAAACAGCAATTGTGATAGCCGAACCGACAACCACTCACACAGCAGGCATAGACAATTGTCAATTCCCTTCGACTAGGTTCACCATGTTGCTACTGTGACAAACTCAGCCATATATCTGGACAAAAGTGGGTACTGTTCAAGGAGGTTCAAATAGCAAAATATTCTCAGTAGAGCTTTTAGCTTTTGCCACTGACGGCAAAACAAACACTACCATACAGAACACCAGTGATGAAGCCTGACCTGTAGTGTAGTAGGTATCATGATTTTAATTGTCTTTACTTGGAGTAGGCTAACTGTATGCTTCATTCATTATCTTACAGGAAGACCTTGTTTTCTGTAGGCTATTAAAAGTAGATCCTTATCTTCAATACAGCACTGTGTAAGTTGTTCCTTTACTTTGGGTGATGGCTGGAATACTAGACAACTTCCGTTGTCCAACTTGTGAATGCTTTGAATTAGGTGACAAAAGAAATGCAGTTGCTGCAATTGCAGCAGGAACTCTTGTAAGTGGTATGGTTGTTGTAGGTTAGAACTACCAACATAGTTAAATAAGCTAACAGTCAGCTTTGTTTTAGTACATTTTTGTTCACATTTAAGTATTTTTTGTGTATAATACAATATATTATAATATAACCTGCTGAGCCTGAACTAATGTAAAAGTTATGTTTGTTCAATGATTTACAGTGGCATTTAGACATACATAATGAATATGACAGGTATTGTGTATTAAATTCAATGCTACCCATTTTTGCTTGTACCAGACTCAACAAATTTCTGGCATTTGCAACAAGAATCTGTGGAAGTAGCATATACTGTAAATGCAAATTTACTGAATCAGTTTTACTACGTGTCATGTTGAGTACTAACAATGCTATGCTTTGCATAGTCAGCTTCATTTTTTATTTCAATCACTGTTGCTCCTTCACTGTTTCATAGAAAGGTGTCTCTGTTTTATCAATTCCAATTATACTTGAAAATCTCTACTTTTCTGAATTGCAAACAAAGTTTAAAGCATCTGCAGTTGGAAGATACATGTTTTTAAATGCACTTTGTTGTGCTTGCATAACCAATATTTGTTGATGGGTGAATGAATAATAATGTTTCTAATCTTCCTTGAACTTCTCATAGTAAGTGTATCCTGTGTGTTGCTGTGAAAGACTGGGAATAAGGATTGCTACAATTGCGTATAATTCAATGAAGTGCATTAGGGGTAAGCCATTGGCAACATCCAAATCAAGCTTTTTCTTGCATATTTATTAATACTGAGCATTAGCATGACACTACTAGAAAGCTTACAGGAAATGGTTTTTGACAGTTTAGAACAAGCTGATCTGGTGGCAAGCCTTTTATAACAGCTTGAAAGATACATGGTGATTAATATTGCACTAGCAAGCAGCCAAGGACTAATTGCTTCAAAACTTTTTTTTAATACAAGAGTTTGTAGGTGATTGCTTCATATATGTTACTTTTATAAAATAGTGAAAAGAAGTATTGCATTTTGAAAGCTGATTGTTTAGATAATTTGTATCTGTATGAGTGCTTAAAATTAGCCACAAATATAGTGCAAAACACTACACAGTTCACACACACTAGTTTTTTTCACATTTCTTTAAAAATCTGAAAATATATGCTGGTTTCTGGAACCTTAGGATCTGAAGTAGTTTGTCATTTCTTGAAAAAGTTAGTTTTAACTGTGCTGAGCTGATTTTCTTCATTTGAAATGAGTTAACAACTAAGTTGAAGTTTGGTTTACTGTGGAACATTTGCAAGTAAAGAAATTTGACACACATAGCATTTTGCTTGCATATTCCTTTGCTATTTGTTTTTCAAAAAGTGATAGTTACATCTAGAGATGGACTGATATGGCATTTTGGGGCTGATACCAATATATCAGCCATTCATGAACCGATAACCGATATTTCCAAAATTTTTTAATCTTGTTTTCTGCTTGATTATCAAAAATATAATATATACTGATGCGATCGGAAATCCTGAGAGGCATGTGCGCAAAGCTTTGCACCGCGGCAGCAAGCAACAATAGAGATCATGCTCGCAATCTCTCTTACTATTGCTTGCTCGCGCTACATATATTATGGTGTTATTCTTCATGCACATCCCGTTCGCGGTGAATCACACAATCAACACAACACCACCGGAGAGGTTGCAACAGTACTATGCTTTACCTTTTTTCAAAAACTTCAAAAACCAGGATTTCTAAGCTAAAATTTTTCAAATTGCAGCAATTTCAATATTTTACTATGATTTTTAATTAATCTGATTAATAATGATGCTTTTGTTTCGGATGCGACGGCTGATGCGTGCTCCATGGTTCATCTAGTCTGCTTGTTTATAAAAACGCACCTGATAACATTGCTGTACCAAGATAACTGTCTTGACTTGGTTCGTTGTGCTGTATTGCACAACTTGTCTGCATGCGTGAGGAATACAACAGTGTTTTGTCAACACCTACTGATGGCCGATAAAAAGGCCGATACCGATATATCGGTGAAACCCAAATATCGATCTGATGTATCGGCCAGGCCCATATATTGGTCTATTTACCTACCAACTATATTTTTCTAGTTACATACAAACAATATTTAAAGTAAGTTTAAAAATATGTTTATTACATGAAAGATTTGAAACCACAAACCTAATGTGCCCGAAGTGTTATTTTTTCCATTATAGCAGTTCTAAGTGTTTGTACAATCTAGTAATTTTGGCAGTTGGACAAGGTTATGTTTTGCTAATATCATTACCAATCATTTTTTATTTAATCCTAACAGCCAGTGTTGGGTCATTTTTAACTAGGCAAGTTCAGTGAATAATTTGTCATAAAAATGGTTACATTTTTTGTATGTTTATATCAGGGCTGCGGAGCCAGAGAGCCAGAGCTGGGAATTTTGCCTGGAGCTGGAGCTCAGTTCAAAACTGAGGACCGGAACTAGGGCCATTTGAGAGGTAGCTCCGGCTCCAGGTAACTTCCTGGATATTAACGGTTTTGCCAGATAGACTTACTTATAACAGTGCTCTTTGTAGCACACTAAATGTGATTGTTAATGAGTTACAAAAACAGACTCCAACTATGGATCTGCAAGTCTTTGATGTTTCTTTGGTTAATAATCGCTAAGGCTGTGACATCTTTACTGGCAGGCGTGGTGTTACTGTTGAAGAATGGATCTCAAACACTGTTCTAAGAGCTGCATGCAGCTCCCAAGCATCCTTTGGCTTTTAGCAGTCTTGCAGTAACACCTCTAATATTTTGTGTATATAACAGACTTCGTTTATGCAATAAAACACAATGTGTCAATTGACTTGTGTTTAAAGCAGGGTTCCCATGTGGTATTAAAAGTATTGAATTTTGAAATCGGTTTTCAAGACCTTGAAAAAGGATTGAATTTGGCCAAAATGTTCATAAAGTATTGAAAAAATATGGAAATTCTAAATTCAGCCATTTGTTTATTCAAATTTTGTTCTTTACTGCTGATGACAGTTGTGCAGATGTTTTTTGCATTGTGTTCCATCAATAAAGTTTTTGGAAAGTGAAGCTAAGTAATGGTATTAAAGTCTTTTAATTTGATATTGAAAAGGTATTGAAAAAGTATGGAAAATAGTTTTTGAGAATGTGTGGGAACCCTGTTACAGTTTTTAGTGCGGCTCTCTAACAAATTGTAAGTCTGGATTTGGCTCCCTTGAGAAATGGTTGAGAACCACTGTTGTAGAAGTAAGAAAAATCTTAACACCTTGGCGTCTGGGTGGTTTTGGCGATTTTCGCAAAAAAAACAGCAGTTTTCGGTTGCCTTACCAACGCCCTAGCTCCTCTGCCGATTGCGCTAGAGAGCTGTTCAACGGCTCAAACGGATCGGCCAGTCTAGTAGATTGCACTCAAAAAAAATTTTTTGCCTGGGGATGCGGGTTTTTTGTGAGTGACGTCATAAGTGAAGTAGTTTTAGGGTCATTTTGGCTCATCTTGCCTGGCCTAGGGCCCAACCACTAGGCCAAAGTGTTTTGCTGAAGTTTTCATTGGAAACTAGGCTCGAGTCCAAGTCTTTTGAGCCTTTGATCGACTTTCTAGCGTTTCTGATTCAAAAGTTATGATCTAAAATGAACAAATTAATTGATTATCTAATTAGCTAATTAGTCTAATATTTTTACTAACTAACATCATAACTTTTGAACCCGAAACCCCAGTAGGTCATCCAAAGTATCAAAAAACTCAGATTATAGCCTAGTTTCCAGTAAAAACTTCAGCAAAATACTACCACCTAACGGTTGGCGCCCAGGGCCAGGCAAAGTGGGCCAAGGTGGCCTAAAAGTCCTCCACTTATGACGTCACTCACAAAAAACCCGCACCCCCCAGGCAAAATAATTTTTTTTGAGTGCAATCTAGTAGACTGGCTGATCCGTTTGAGCCGTTGAACAGCTCTCTAGCGCAATCGGCGGAGGAGCTAGGGCGTTGGTAAGGCAACCGAAAATTGCTGTTTTGTAGACCGAAATCGAAGTACGAATGTACCTTAGGCCGGCTCTCAACGTGTTAACTACCACAACATCTTACTTTCTTGTCAGAATGATCAAACCGGGTCTGCAGTAGTGTGGCGATCTTGGCTATGGTTGTCCGATTTTCAAAAAATTTAGTTCTTTTTGATCAGGAGAAAAAGTTCTATAAGCCTGTCGAATTTCATCAAAATCTGAGAGGGTGGGTTGCATTGCCTGGATCACTTGACATGGAATGACCTGTTATCTTGAGTTACGTTTCTGCTAGTAACTGTTCTATGAATTGTCTGAACCTGTGATTGTTGTTTTTTTGCTGATTTTTTCATGGTAAGAGCAATGCTTGTAAAAAACAATAGATTAAATTACTCAAAAAAGTTTGGTATATTCTTAGTTTTATACACTTGATTTAATTCATTTTCCATTCAACTTGAGGCACACCAAGGCAATTGAAACTATTAATATGTGAAAACGAACAAAAGCTGCAGCCATGAAAAAAGGAGCTCCGGAGCCTGAGCCAGGCTCATGAAAACCAAGAGCGCTGGAGCCGGAGCCATGTTCACGAAAATAAGTGCTCTGGAGCCAGAGCTGTGTCATTTTTATGATGGCTCTACAGCCCTGGTTTACATTCATATTACCCAAAATTAATAAGGGTGTTTGAGATTGCTTCACTTTATGTTCTAGATGCACAAAACATGTTTCTGAAAAATTGTTAGAGATTCTACCAAATGGCTTAAGATAAAAAGGATATCAATGTATGCGATCAGTAACTTATAGTCTATACAATGTTATGTATTATTATACTGTATATATGCATGGGCACATCTGGTCCAACATCTAGATAATTTTTAAGTGTACTATTTTAGCATTGATTTAGTTGAGATTATGGTTAGGTTTATTGACCTGCAACTAAATAACTGTATATCTATGCTCATGCTATATTGCAGTGGTTCTGAAACTTTTTGTTATTGTGGATCCCTTTATCTGCACCGAAAACCACTGCAGCCCCTTGGTTTTGTCAGCTTTTTTTGATTAGATTTGGTCACTTCTTAGCATGAGCACCTAAATCGTCCCAGCAAGAAGCAAATTTAAGGCTTCGGCCTGTATAAAAACTATATTTTCTTGATTGGATTTTGGTTTCAAACCCCTAAAATACTTTAATGGGCCCCTAAGGAGTTCACAGACTTCAGGCTAGGAATCCCTACTCTAGATTACTACTCGTAAATATTTTCTAAATATATCAGCATTATCCACCTCAAATTATCAGTCAACCACGGTTAATGTCATAGGACAATAAGAAGTTATTTGCAATGTAAATCGGTGTACTAATTTTCAAAACATCATGAAAGGGTGGTGTTTCTTAAAATTACATCCATTTTTAGAAAAGTAAAGGCAGAAGTTCTAAATGGTGAATCAAAGTGCCTTCACTGCTTCAGCAGCAGCAGTTGACAAACCAAACACAATCAGGGACGATGAGATTGGTTACGAAATCATTTTTGTTTGTTTGTTAGTTTTTCAGTGGTTGGTGGATCATCATTGATGCAACTGTGGAGAACACACCAGATAAAATGCCACGTGCTGTGCATGCATGCGGAGCTGTAGCTTCTCTTGCATTTTTCATGTAAGTGTTAGGTTTGCAATGAACTTTTAAAATTGGTATTGCCTCCCTGTTCTCAGAGACCAATGTTAATTCCTTTTTCACATTGTTTTAGTTTAAACATGCAGTTTATCTTTAAGTTTGTTGGTGATCATTGGCAAGATGTCTTCTACACTGCAAAGTACACACATATGTAACAGCTGTGTAACTATACCATGAAATTCGAATACAGCATAGCAAATCATTTTTGGTTATGTTTGTATGTCATTTATTGCGATGTTTTTTTGCATTACAATAATGCATTGCAACAGATTCACAACACTTTAACTGATAGTTACAATTCATTACAGTATATTTCAACTAATATTTATGATTCAGTCATTAATTTTTTTTGCGTTAATCAGTGTAGCAAATCTTGTACTATACTTTTCGGACCATAAGGTGCACCGGATTAAGGTTCATTAAGTGAAACAAAAATCAGATAAGTCAGGGTTTTTTTTAAGGAAAATGTTAGGTACCTGGTATGGATCTGTAGGGACCCGATTTCTCTGATTTTAACACTTTGGCACCCGGCTGGTTTTGGAGATTTTCGGCAAAAAAAACACCTAAACGCACATGGCTTTGCAGATCAATATCTCCGCTCCTGTTCGAACAGAACAAAGTAAAAGTTGTGCACAGACACGAACAGAACAAAGTAAAAGTTGTGCACATGTTTGATTCGGTGTGTGCCAATTTAGTCAGGAGCCTCACAGAGTAATGCATATAGCTCTGTGTGCAGGAGCCTTGCAGAGTAATATGATCTTTGCTTCAACATCAACACTTTTGCAGCTGGGTTAATACAAGCGGTTCGCGCAAAAACAACTGGATCGCATGTGGCTTTGCGTGGGAATTTCTCCAGTAAGCACTACAGACCCGGTCAAAAACTCAAAAGAGACTCGGCAGGTCTTGTAGTTTGCACTCGAAAAAAAATTTTTTGGTTGGGGGTTGAGGATCTTTTGTGAGTGACGTCATAAGTGGAGGACTTTTAGACCACTTCGGCCCACTTCATCTGGCCCTGGGCCCAAACCGTTAGATGGTAGTATTTCACTGAAGTTTTTATTGGAAACTAGGCTACAATCTGAGTCTTTTGATACTTTGGATGACCTGCTGAGGTTTCGGGTTCAAAAGTTATAAAGTAATATAAATCTGAAGTAATAAAAATATTTGACTAATTAGATAATAAAATAATTTTGTTTATTTTAGATCATAACTTTTGAACCAGAAACGCTAGAAAGTCGATCAAAGGCTCAAAAGACTTGGACTCGAGCCTAGTTTCCAATGAAAACTTCAGCGCAATACTTCGACCTCGCGTTTGGGCCCTAGGCCAGGTAATATGAGCCAAAATGGCCCAAAAACTACTTCACGTATGATGTCACTCACAAAAAATCTGCAACCCCAAACCAAAAAATTTTTTTTGAGTGCAGACTAGAAGACTGGCCGATCCGTTTGAGGGTTTGAACAGCTCTCTAGCGCAATCGGCGGAGGAGCTATGGCGTTGGTAAGGCAACTGACAACCGATTTCAAAGTACGAATATATCGTACGCTGGCTCTCAAAGTGTTAAGGTGTGTGCAAGCTACTCACAGAATCACATGTGCTGCTCATTGCAATTGAAGATCCTCCAACGAAAAGTGCCTAAGTCACATTTTTGGGTAAACTGAGTTACACAGTGGAACTTGTTCTCAAAACTTTCTTCAACATGCTCTCAAAAAATCTAGCATGGAACAAGCATCTAAAGGTTAAATCTGCGCATTCACATTCTGCTTTATCCAGTGTTTCATATGCGAATCAAAAACTTTAACAGCTGTTTTCTCGAAACTGGCAATTTGTGACTTAGGCACTTTTCATTGGAGGGTCTTCAATTGTTGGTTTGTTATGTAACATGATGGTCTGTTTACAAAAAAATTGTTGTGAATTTGAACGCCTGCCAAAGCCTCTGTTAAGACAGAGGACAAAACTCCCACATGCCTAACAGCAGTCTTCGAAATCAAACAAAAGCAGTACTCATAGTTAAGCTGTAACTAGCAATTAAATAAATAGCACCGTTTACAACATAAAATTGGTTCTAGGTGAGAAAGCACAACCAGATTCATACATTAGGCACACCGCATTATAAGGTGCACTTTTGATTTTTTAGATAATTAACACATTCGCTGCCAGTGTACAAAAATATATTTACTTCAAAATCACACATTGAACTGCTATTTTTGTGACACTTCGCAACTCCATAACTCACTAGTCGAATCTTCTAGAGAGCTGTTCAAACCCTTAAAAGACTCAGCAGCTCTTCTAGTTTGCAATGAAAAAAAATTATACGTTGTGGGTGACATCATAAATGGGGTAGCTTTAGGCCGTTTTGGCCAAAGTTTTTGGGCCCCAAGCACAAGAGGGAAGTATTTCACTCAAGTTTTCAGTGGAATCTAGACAAAAATCCAAGTCTTTTGAGCCTTTCATTGGCTTTCAAACGTTTCTGATTCAATAGTTGGATAAAATTATATCAATGTTGGGTGAAATTACCAAATTTATGGCTTTTTAGGCATGACTAAAGGCCACTGTTGTAGTCTAATCCAAAGCATTGCCAATATCTTTTCTAGAGGTATTAAAGGTTACAGGTTTTGATACAAAGGCTGTAACAAAGCAAGTCAAACAAAGGCAATGAGTCAACTTGCTTGACATGAGAACGGATGGAAGAATATCTATGACACCACTTAGCTATAATATTTTTTTTCTCTTTTGTGCAAGTTAAGTTGTAAATTCCAATGTTAAACTGAACAGTTATTTTCATTTCATGTTTTTTTTTACAATTACTTTATTGGAAACCATAGTTTTCAATGATTTACATCAAATCAGCTTACATTTAAAAATCCATGAAAATGGATTTGGTTTTGTAAGCATTTGTACACAATTAACAAAATAGAAGTGTTTCTTTTAATGGTAAACTTTCTTAATCCAGGGTAAATGCTGTGTCAAATGGTCAAGTTAGAGGAGATGCATACAATGAAGGTTGCTTGGGCACTACAGGTACAGAAAATATATTTGGTTTGCATTTTTAATTTTTATTTACTGGTATGTGTTTGTCTCAGACACAAGGTTAATATCATATCACTTAAAAGAGCATAAGTGGACAGAAATGCTTATACGCAACACATCACAGGGTACAAGCTAGTTGGCACATATAGGCCATACTGAAGAGGAATAAACACTGAAACAAAGCACCAGAAACTACTGCCTTTGGCCATTGTCATACAGAAACATTACATAATGGGCAAAAATGGGTATGTATTTACTAAAAGCATCAAACAATAGAAGTGAGCAGATAAAAAAGTTGGTTGAAGATGCACATTGTTTAACAAAATTGCAAAAGCAGTAAATTGTTCCTAATCAAGGCATCAAATGTCCTTACGAAATAGGTAACTTGATGTGGGCGAACATTTACATTCCTGGGGATGTAATGCACAATTGAATAGGCATTGCTGTAGGCAGCCTGGAGGTGTTCAATGTTTCATTAATTGTGTTTGGCTTATAAGTGCTTTTTACATGTTCATTGATGTCTAATGATGCTTTTTCAAGCTTATTTCTTTGCTGTTCATTGTCACACAACTTGTCCAATTTGCTTTGCAGTACAGTTGTACAGCAAAAAATTCAAGCAATACTGTATTAGCGAAAGCTACCCCAGTAGCCTTGAATTTATATTTTTGTACAGCAATTTATTGTCATTTTTTGCTCATTGATTTTTGCAAAGTTCTTTAAAAAAAACTCAGTTTGTTTCCTTAGTGACAGTGATAGCTAGATTTGAATTTTTTAAAGTGGTTTGTTGTCACTGAGGTTGGTGCTGACATGATTCTGAGGATTTGACTTTTCTACCAGTCCTCTGGTACACCAGTATTTTTATTTTCTTAACCTTGGGTTGTGTTCTTATCAGAATCTCTTACACAAATCGTGAAGGTAATATCACTGCTCCAGTTACTGTTTGACTCAGGCCTACAACCAGAAGGGGACAAACTGGGCAATTGCTCCCCCAAAATTTTCTGATACATTTTGAAATCACCAATACGTTTGTCAGTTGTTAGGGACAAGTTACAATAATTTTCCTCCCAGAAAATTTCAGCTGGTTGTGACCCTGGTTTGATTAGTACTGGAATGCTTACTACTAAAAACCGTGGTTGCCGCGTTTTTAACTCACTGCAGTTCAGTGTGGGAAAAAAATATGTAATTGAGTAAGCAGAAGGGTGTCTTAAAGTTTAGCTATGTGTGGAGAACCCTTATCGTTTTTTGTTTTTTTTTACAAAAACAGCCATACAGTAGTGTTGGACGATGACCAATTTCACGGCAATCACCATCCTAATGCACAACTTATGCCAACAGAGATTAGCATCTTTCTCGTTTGCTACAATGAATGCTAAATGAAAACAGCACTTTTCAATTGTGAACTCACATTAGTCTGGTCTGATCTCTGCAGGCTGTTATTACAATATAAACATGCGCAGCTTCCGTGACAAATTTTTATTAGAGTCAGCTGCTGCTGTCCCAAACTAGGAGTAACTGAGACGTAGCGACGTGTGGTTCTGATGCGAATGGAACTACATAGAAAATGGCAATGCGTATGTAAGATTTGGTTGCGAAATATTTCTCCAGAAATGATTCTTATCAGTTATCGTAGTTATAAAACAATAAACAGTCCCCAAATTTGTAAACATTGTGAAATCGCCACTTTGCGCCATGTAATCATTATCCTGTAGGGCTAGGCAATAATCGCCTATGTTGGGAGACTTTAAAGTAAAGGAATAAAAGTAAGGTATCTCCTGTTCGGCAGCTCGCTCGTTTGAGAAACTTACTTGCACTTTGCAGAAAACTGTTCAGCTGAATTTGACGGAATATGTTTAACTTTGAGAACATCGTCGGTATTTGTAAAAGCAGTTTGGCAGTTACGCGATCATTAGGAACAAAAGCTGAAATCGTAACATAGAGAATAAACACACCGGAAACGCGACACTACAGCTCAGCTGTAGGATTAGTCTTGTGGCCGCGGGGTGACCAGAACAACAGTGTAATGAGTGCATAAATGCTTCGAATAGACCGGGGAAACAAGCAAGAGAGCGGCAAGGCAGAATTACACGACAAAGTGAAAATATAGCAGGTGGATAAAGCACCGATGAAACAATTTAATTTACAATAGATTAAATAATTACGAATGCAGATGTTAGCTTAAATCTTGTTATATCAAAGAAAGCAATCCGAAATTTCTGAGTGCCCCCTCAGTGTAGGTGGGTGATCTTAATGGGGTAGTGTTTCAACAAAGCTAATTACAAACAGCTCAGTGACCATTCATTCAATACGAAAACTATTCAACTAAATGATCGTATAGATCTTGGAAGTTTTTGCACGTGGCCACATACTGTACATTCCGTGATTATACTACCAAGCTGTGGTGGGTTGGGTCTGTGGTGGAATTTTACATGCTAAAATCTATTAGCGCTTAATCTTGGAGTGTTTTAGTGCATTTGAAACAAAACCGCAGCTACAAAACAAATTGTTAAATTAATTCTTATGCCGGCAGGTATTTTTCTTTGTTTCCAGACAATTTCTGTTCTGGCTGGGGATGGCTTATCCTTTACTCTTGACTAGAGTGATCCTGGCGTCACTAGTCAGTATCATTAAGTGCTTCTTTCACTGTTAGTGCGCTAATGCTCTTTCCAGCCAACAACATCAAGGTTATTCCACTTTTTTGGAAACTATGTTAAAATTCTGCCCTGGTTCTTAAATCCATGTTTGAGAGGTTTTCATTATACTCATTCTGAATGAGATAAAAACATCTTGGATCAATACACTCTGCTTAGTTGCTGTGTCATTTGGACTTGAATACAAATTAAAATTGCTGAGATCGACAAATTTGAAAAGTTTTAGTTTTTGGTCTGCTGTTAATGATCTTAGTGACCCGTGTACAATTATTGATCGCAGGAAGTATTTTCGTTGATTTTGTGATATTTGCTAGTATCTTAGTCAGAAAGGATTAAATAATTGGTTTCTGGGTGGAGTGTGCTTGGGACGCCAGTTGATAATTGTGCTCATATACGTTGTATTATGTGAAGAAGTGCATTGTTCTCACAGGTGCTCGAATATGGCTGCTGATCTCATTTTTGCTTGCATTTGGAGCACTCATTGCATCCATGTGGATCCTTTTCGGAGTCTATGTTGTGAACAGTAAGTTGGATTATACCTGTATTTCTTACATATTTGGCTCGGTATCCAATGTCACGTCAAATAAGGATGACGGACGCCAGCAAATGCATCAGATGTACGTTCACGGAATCTTTTGCAACGAAACTAGGAGATTGCCGCGTCCCTCAAGGCATTACTTCGGTGCAGAGAACAATAATTCAAATTGTTGTTTGGTGTTGTAGGTTTTTAATGTGCCGTCACCTCATTGGTCCATGTAATAGTTTTACTTCGTAAAACCAAAACTTGGGCTGGGAGAATTTCTAACTGACATCACTCAAAGTTCTGGCTGGATTAGCCTAATTGATGAAGCTTCGACTGTAGGCTAATTCTGTGGTCGGTTTGACTGGACAGAATCAAAGAAGCATTACCTTGTATAACTTTTGGTGTGAATTGCTGAAGTTTTTGAAGCGTTAGCCGCATATTTCATTGACTGTTGACAATTTTACTGTAGCTTTGGCGTTAGGATGACTTCGGCCAATAGAACGAACTGAATTTGGTGCTGATGATAAAAAGACAATCATGATTTTTCGAATTGCAGCATAGGACATGTCGTAGACTTCTCCTTTGCGTATGTGTAATACAAGCGCCATCGACTAGCCTATTGCAACACAGTGGGTAAAGCTTGAGTTAAGTAAAAGACAAGACGTGCAGTATACCCTGCACTGATATATTCGAGGCCGTGACCTCCAAAACTTGTTTCAAACTTCGAGGCCGAGACTTAGTCATAAAATCCGGAACCTGAAAGTTTGAGACCGAGACTGGAGACCTGAAAATTTCCCTACAGGAAACTGAAGGTTGGCTCTTTGAATGGTGTTGCAGCAACAAATGTGGCAATTTCTCTGAATTTTAAAATTTATCCGAAAATTACACGAACAACCAAAAACAAAGTTCATTGGCAGTTTCTCAAGAGGAAGTTCCATTCCCAACACTTTTGTCAAATTAATGTGTACAATGCAGAAATGCATTCTTATTTGGAAAAGATTGTCGCTATTAGATGTTCTGCGCGTTTTTAATGTAGAAAATGACAGTTAACAACTTTGAAACCGTGAAGGCGCTTGCCACGTTGCGATATAATTTTGTTGAGTCAGAAAATTTGGTAATTGTCTTGTTTATACAAAAAAAAACACAGCCAACCCTTCTGCGTAAGGGCACGAGGCAATGCCCTTGCGAAGATCCCGTTTTCTGGACTCCCGAGTTTTGATGTATGTTATTTGAGAATGTGGAAAAGGGGCAAGGGTTTACACGTTTTTACTCCTATTCTCTCAAGGTCAACTTAAGTGAGTGCTTTTAGCAGTAGCGTAGTCAAATTCGACAAAGCGGCAGATCCTTCAGCAGAAGTTGTCCTACAATATCATACCCAAGTATTTCTTCGTCAGCGCTCCTGCTAATAAAGCAACGTAATTTAGAAGTTAAAGTTTCATTATACTCGCTTTTTGTACTCGTTTCGGGAGTGTCACGAGTAGTCTGCGACACCCATCTCCGCTCGCTTGCGCCGTGAGCCACGCGGCGGTTTTCCCAGTGAATGCTGCACTGGTGCCGAGTGAATAGCAGCACCGCGCGTGTCCCGTTTCCTTGCAACCACCCATTAACGCCGAGCACGTGGCTAAATAGGCCGCAAGTACCAGTTTTCAAGTCTTCGGTACCGCATCACCCGACCAGCTTTGGTGCCGCGTGTTCAACTAACTGAACCACTAAAATTTCATGTTTGTTGTCATTGCTGCTACAAGTCCTTGCTAGTAGTACAAGTGTACAGAGCATTCGTTACGCGCTCCATGTGCTGCCATCCGTCGTCCGCCAAGCTTTCGCAGCGAGACTGAACGCATCCGTCGCAGCGCCTGAAAACATTGCATGCCAACCGATCCGTTTGTTAGGTCATTTACCGGGCCTTTCAAAAACGTTATTCAATAAAAATAGAAACGAAGCCTGAATCGTTCACCTTGCTTTCGGCCTTCGCATTTTTGAGGCGTGCTGGTATTTGTCAGGACACACTCCAAGTGACAAATTGTTAAATTTGGAAGGTCATCTCATACAATATGGATTGCTATAATCGTTCGTTTTTGTCACTGCGTTTGCCCGTTCAGTTGTACGTTAACCATCGCAATATGCGAAATAACAGTGATAAATTCTTTTTTACAGCTACTATGCCAACAGCGTATCCTGGAGTGGCAGTCTTTTTGCAAAACGCACTAATCTTTTTCGCTACAATCATCTTCAAGTTTGGCAGAACAGAAGAATTGTGGGATTAGTAATTTCTTTATTGTTCTTATGCTTTCGCCCGCCATTTCGTGTTTTTTTGTGAAATTATTTCTCTGTGTTTTATGTGACCGCATGAATTTTAATGCAGTCTCTCTTTTATTTCAAGCAACGTATTACGATGTTGCTTCTTTCTGTTGCTGCTTACAGAGCCGTTTCATCACTCCGTACCAACACCTACCGGTAGAAAACCCCAAAGTAGGGCGCGATTTAGTGAGAAGTTTTTTAATTGAACATGTCGGGCATCAGTTACGTGAGCATGTTCAAATCATCTTTGTCAGATGTCATGTATTTCCTTTGCTTTTCAGAAAATACGTTCCTAATCGTGATGTCAGTCTATTGTGAAATGTTTAAGACTGTATTGGTTTCAGCGACACAGTACAGTAAGCACAACAGCAAACGGGAAGCTGGAAAACGAAAACCTGCGCCTGGCGTTGAAAGGCTTTTTCAAGTGCAAGAGGTTTATTCTATAGCATAAGGCTGGTTGAATTTTTGGGTGTCAATCGTGCACGTGGAAAAAGCCGTAATGGACAGCAGGTGAAGCTGTTGAATGGGGTGAGAGAATATCAGTGCTGAGTTAAGTTAACAAAACCTTCCGAATATAGAATTAAATACTTTAGGTTTGCTGTTGATCCATCGAGGAATCAACCTGCTGCGCTCTGCCTCCATAACTTTGCGATGATTCTGACTGTACAATGTACATATCCACTTGTGGTGTCTTGTTGCTGACATTCTGAATGATCTCCACGCTCATGTTCGAAAGTGGGTGTCATCGCTTGCGTTATTTGGGACTGAACTCGGATTTTCTAAAAATAGAAAAACTGATATTGCAAACAGCCGCATCTTGTTTACTGCGAAAGCTTTGACAGGATTTCTTAAAGATGATGGATTCGAAGCTGAATGCTAATTTTTTTGAAAGATGAGCGTGTACCTCCTAAGCAGTTTTTTACCATATTTGAATTGAAACGTGGCGAAAGGGACCTCTAATTTCTTTGCTCCGTTCTTCATTTGTTTAAAATGTTCATTTTGTTGCGATCGGAAAGCCCGAGCGGCAAGTGCGCAAAGCTTCAGCAAGCAACACTATAGAGATCACATGCCATGATCACTTTTCGCGTACGCTAGTTGTTACATTCAATCGTTCACATCTTCAGTATCACCAGGGATTACACGCCACGATCACTCTATTACTGCTTGTTCGCGCCACTTATATGGGTGCTGTTCTTCGCGCACGTCCCGTTCGTGGTGAATCACACATTCAACGCAAAGCCAACGGAGAGGTTGCAACATCAGGGGCATGTTTTTACTATCCCGGACCCCGTAAATCGTGGAATATCGCTTAAGGAGCCAAATTGTATTTTTATTTTATGATGAAAAGTACGAAAAAATACACAATGTTTTTCAAAGAGAAACTATGAGCAGCTGGAAAGACTTCTCTTGACTTACTGTTCAAGTATCTTTTCCAGTTACGCTTTGACACGATGTTGTGTTCCAATTGGATAACGAAGCTTCTGACGTAGCCCGCAGGTTCCCCACCCCTTGTATGGCACTCGCAGTCTACTTCAGCACATCGTTCATCGTTTATGCACAGAATGGTAACACAAGTGCTTAGTGCTGTGGAAGTTGTGCTCTGAAAGCCGCTGACGTTCGCGGTGTGATCTTTTACTCTTGCACAGACACGGGCAAGCTGCGGCCCGTTACGCTCTTGAATCCGGACCTCTAAACTTGCTCAAATTGTATTAATAAAGCCGGCTCATTTTTACGTCCCGATTATGTTTCTCTATACCAAAAAAATTTATCTGCTGTCGATTCGTCTCGCTGCAAAAATATCCAGTACGGCTCGCGGGTCAAAAAGTTTGCCCATGATACGCCGACGCTTGTCGGAAGAAAATTAAAGCTAGCATGATGGATCTGTTGCTGCCCACAAGTGTGCATGCTTTTTCCTTGTGTTTTGGACGTTGATTTCCTCGTATCTCAGCTGTGTGAATGTTGTTTACTACTTTGCTTTCGGATTTTAACGCATATACAATACAATAAGCACTTCCAAGAACAAAGTTGGCTTCTCAACAGCTTTGAAGAGAAGTAGACGTTTGCAGTCTCATAAAAGTGACAAGAATTCGCGTAGACACGGGACACCGCTCATGCACAGTATGCTATCGTTCAAAATCATTGACTGATTGCTTTACACGTGAAATTGCCGTTGCCAAGAAGCCTAAAAACATTTTAGGGTAGGCTGTATTTTGATGCGATTCTGATTGCAAATAATGCCCACCGTGTGACTCAGTTTGTGAGTTTTGTCTGGTGCGCGTTTTAGGTTTTTCTAAGGAGCGTTGCAAAGTAAGTTTAGAATGTCAATGCTGTACCCTGTAATTATAAGTAGCCAGTCCCGTCGCCACGGGGTTTGGGGGCTTGGCTTCCCCAAGCAAAGCACCAACCCCCCAACATGAAACAATGTAACTCTGGAGTTTTTATCAAATTTTCAATCTCAAGACCCCCTGTTGAAAACTTTCTGGCGACGGGTCTATAAGTAGCTACTCTGGAATTCTACTTATAACTGGAAATCCTATAAGTTGTCATGCGCTGGCAAGTTCTGCAGTGTCGAATTGGCACGCCATTTTGCAGGCAGTAATGCGTGACTGGTAGCAGCGTAGAGTTCTTACAAGCGGTTGTGAAGGCAAGTAAAAGCTTTTCGATGAATGAATGCGGCATTAGAAAAGTCATTTACAATACGTTGGAAAGATTGTACTGCTGAGTTCCGTTGCCACTTGACTGAAACGTTGGTGACGTGAAACCCCGTTTATGTAATGCTGGGTATCGAAAGGCCCGAGTCTTCGGGAAAACGTTAGGAATCTGTTCTTATATGACTTTTCCTATCGTTCGGGGCAAATGGAAAGGTCTGAGTTTTGGAGCCTTAAATCCTGAATTGATATGAACACAAAACAGATTATTCATAACGTTTTCTGCAGTCAAATGACAAAAATTACCCCACAAAACAGCAGGCGTAAAGGGATTATGTACTGAATATGCAGAACTGTCGCCAGAAAGTTGTCAAAAGGGGAACTTTCGTCTGCACAGGAGTGCTTGACATTCTTGGAATTGACAAAAACTCCACTGATTCATGGTGTTTCATATTTCAATGTGGGGGCTTGGAGTTTGTTTGCGGAGCTAGGCCCACCAAAGCCGTGGCGACGGGGCTGTGTGCATGAAATTAATACAAAATGTTTGGCTGCGCACATGCGGTTTACCTGTGAAATGAGTAAGTGGCCGTAGGGAAGTCAAAAATGGTTTGACCGGGCTATATGGGAGTCACGTTTCACAGAAAAACGTATTATAATTTCGGGCCCATCAGACCAGTGCTCTTGGCAAGCGGTGCGTGCGCATAAAATGTGCACGAGTTTGGGTGCCGGAAATCAGGCAGCAATAACATGTTCGAAATCCTGTTATCCACAAGACTGTCAGCTCGTAAAAAGTATAATAAAAGCTTAAAATTAGCTCTGAAAAGGCCGAGGTGTTACGTCTCTCCAGTAAACCAATCGAGTGCACACTGCAAGCAAGCGGCTATACATTGCAGCAGGTGGTGTAGCGAGGCTAAGTGCCGCCCTTTCCACTCCTCAAATTTGCTTACACGAATTTGAAACGAAAGATGATGTTTCGTGCTTATTTAAAGATATAAGGATGAACAAAGCATCTTGAAAACCACAATCAACACTCACAAACTGAAATGTGTCTTGTTTTTCATTGTCGATTATGAGACTTGCTTTTTCTGCTTGCCGCCACCTTCCTCATCATTACTTTTTCTATTTTTTGCTTTCGTTACATATGTATATGCAAACCCGACATGTTTCGTCAAATTTTCTTCCCATTTGGTTTTTAGTCCCCGGTAAGGCCACCGCATGGCTTTTCAATACTTTACTCATTCCAGGGATCAAATGAAAAAATTAAGGGATGTGATGGCGACATAGCTACTTCACAGATGTAAACATTTTTGTATGTTAATATTTTATGTAGTATCCCCGTTTTAATTTAAAAAAGTATATATATTGCATATAGCAGGATATAATAATAAATGTGATACTGTAATACCATCTCAGTGATGTAAAGAACGTTTCATCGTTCACTTCACGTTTCAGTAGTGGTTTAATTATCTTGGAATATATAAAAGACTTAAAACGTTAATTCTGTCGGCACTTGCGCGAGGCTCTCTACAGGTGCGTGGACCCATTTTGATACAATAGGTCAAATAGGCTTAAAATTGGCTCTGGTTGAGAAACGTTCGACTTGCAGCCTTCATTGTGACCTGCACACTTGGTCTAGCTGTTGGTTTTCTTCCAATTACACGTGCACAGGGTTATTCGTTGCCTTTGTTCTTTACCAACAGAACCATCGCCAGAAGGTCTTTTATTGGGGACTTTACGTTTGTGCAAGTGGTGTTGACATTCAAAAATTTCACAAAAAATCCACTGATATACAGTGCTTTACATTCCAATTTGGGGAGGCTTGGAGCTTTGTTTGAGGGGCTAAGCCCACCAAAGCCCCCCGGCGGCGGGACTGGTTGCCACCAAACGTCTATTTCGAAAACTGTAGTACCAAACCATGTCAGGTGGGACATTTGTAATACTCAGCAGTGATTACAACGTCTGGCATTCGACGGTAACTGTGTTGAACAACTCTGGTCAATATTGCCAAGTTATGAAACCGTTTCGGTTAACGCCCTTTTCAATAAAAATCGTTACCAAAGTCATATCTAAATATATCGTTTATCCTTGCGTTAGGTTTTCAGACTAAGGTTATTGCCTAAATTCACCAAAATGAGAGCAACACCTTTCTAAGTTTGTCTTTTGAAATGAATTTTTCTGTGACTGCAAATGTACAGTATACCATAGAACAAAGGAAACTTTTACGAAATTCACACTACCTATCGACTGGCTCTGATTCATTGTACTAACAGTTCAAACCGACAGTCTGAGCTCTATGTTATCCACGCAAACACACCAACTTAACTACCCCGCTTCAAGAACGTCATTTTCGGATACCATTACGTCATGCATAAAAACAGCAGTCATACTGAAACTGAGCAACGTTCCCTTTGCAGAGTTCTACACTTCAACCGCCAAAATTTAATGTTCATAAGCCCACTTAATGACTAGGCTATACAGCTATTGGCACTTATTGAAAATATCCCATTGAACATTAAAAAATAACATGAGATGTGTCAACTGCTAATAAATGTTTTTTTTTATAATTTTGGTGACGGCAATTAGGGGCAGGCCAACTCCAAAAATATGCTTCTTACCAAGTCAGTTAAATGCTCTTGTCCAACGAGTGCTACGACATTTCCCTCTGACGGAAGATCGCACAACCAGGCTTCCAACTGAGGGGCGGACACTACCTCTGAGCTATCGCCGCCCCAGCGAAATATTCGCAGCCAATGCCTAGGTGTCACGTGATGTTATGATGGGGCGTTACTGAAAAAACAACGATAAGGGAAAAGGATTAAGCTAGCCTTGTAATTTCATGCAAAGACCTTTTAATCAGCTACTGTAATTTCATGCAAAGACCTTTTAATCAGAATTTGAGAGAGGCATTATAAACCGAGGACTACCGGGGCCCTAATGTTGGCTAGTCTGCTGTCGAATGTCATCTCTTTCCTTTGTTCAAAAGACTTTTTTGACTGCGTTGGTGGAAATCTCTTTAAAGGTGGAGGGACTGGAGCACAATTGCCCCCAAGTAGGTATGTTAAAAAAGATCTGATTTTAAGACAAACACTGGGGCACTTTAGCACATTGGCTTTGACCCAGACTTTTGATTAAACACTTCATCAATTTGCTCACTCCACAGCCACATGTCGTGTTTTTTGTGCTAGCCCAGGTTTTTGAAAGGAATATGTTAGGTATCCGATATGAACCTGTAGGGACTCGATTTCTCTGATTCCAGGGACCCGATTTTCAATTCTAGGGACCCGAATGGGGTACCTAAAACATCTTCTAAAAAACCCTGGGCTAGCCTACCAATCTAAGGCTTCTAAAAACAAAAACTGAAGAGTTAGAACTTTTAAAAATTAGTTTAAAAATAATAAAGAAAAGTTGAAATTTTTAAACTTTCAAAAATCATTTTTAATCAGCAAAGTGCCACCCGCCCCCCCTGCTACGCGACTGCCTTGGGGTGGTATACATGACTGATGGAAAGGAAGAAGAGATCGATGCACACTTGGGTGATACATAGAGTTTTTAATCAGCTTCATCGCTCTGTGGTCACAAAACGGGATCTTTTAAGGAAAGTGGTCTTTATTCCGTTTCTCACCTATGGTCGTGAATCTTGGGTATTGACTGAAAGATAACTCTCTCAACAAGGGGCAGAGAAGTATTTTTGCGAAGAGTTCACGGCACGCTTCGAGACAAAGCGTATAGCTGTGAATTTGTAAAGCACTGTATGCCGAGCTTCTCCGAATAGAGATCTCAGCCACAATGGGTGGGCCACGTGATCAGATTACCCCAGAAAAGATAGCGAGTTCTTTTGCATTCACCCATCGGAAGTGGCGTGCAGAGGTCTGGTGATGCCCTGGGGCGACTGCTTGATTCTATGCCCCCTACTAAATCCTAGTTTTGAACAGTAGCCTATGGTGGTCATTGTTACTGGATATACGATATTTGTGACGTCACAATATGACGTCATATTCACGTTTGCAAACCAACGTTTCGGCGAAGGTTTTTGATACAACATGCATATTATTCTACACGCACTCTCCTTGCTCGTTGTTGTACAATGTGTCACTGTAATGAACATATCAGCGCTCCAAGTTAGACTGGAGCAAAACGCTAAGACAAAGCAATTCGGGCAAAAATATTTGGCAACAGTTACAAGCATGGGCGCAATTTTGTTGTAAAATGTGGGGGGGCAGCTTGGTGTGAAACCAATATATTACGACACCCAAAGAGAAAAATGTGACATTATATTCCCACTGTCTGAAAAAGTGGGGAGGCGTACCCCGTGCCCCCCACCTAATTGCGTCCATGGTTACAAGACTGCCCGACAAGCATACTTATACTGGATTGACAATCATAAACCCAAAAGTGGACCTCTATTTTACATCATGAAAGAAAGTAAAAAAGAGTTCAAATATGCATTAAGAGCTTGTCGGAGGTCCCAACAAAAATGCAAAGCTGATGCAATGCCTGAGGCGTTACGGAACAGATCTCCCAAAAAATTCTGGCAGAGCATAAGAAAACGCAAGAAATCATGGCTTCTATCTACAGTGGGAGGAGAAATAGGAAATAAAGCAGTCACTGTCATGTGGAGAAAACATTTTTCAGCATTGCTGAACTCATCAAAAAACCTTAGAATTGGCAACTTTGTGCATCAAAATATAATCTCACGTGGTAATTTTGTAGGGATTGATGAGTTGATGTGCAACAGCTTCAAAATTAAATCTCTGCTGCACAAACTACCACTGAATCGCGCAGTTGGCAAAGATGGCATCTTTGCTGAACACATTTATATGCTGATTCAAGCGTGTGCAACCACCTTAGTAGTCTATTCAATGTGTGTTTAATGCATGGAAAATTCCTCAGGAATGCATGCAAACAGTCATTGTACCTATTTGCAAAAACAAGAATGGGAACATAAGTGATGCTGGGAACTATAGGCCTGTTTCCCTTGTAACTATCATCTCAAAGTTGTTTGAACACTACATCTTGTGTGGCGGCCAGAATGTAAATAAATGGTCACCGCTAGATGGTGCCCATGAGTAACAAGTCACTGTGATAGTCACCACAAGCGAATTATCGTAGTTCACTTATCCCTATACAATGATAGGGCAACCTAGTAGTAATAGAGTGAACTCAGTGACGGAGCTCTATTGCTGCTGGTTGCTTTCCTGGTAGTTAATGCCCCGAATTGCCATCTTTCTCTGGTGCTTGCCTCAGTAGTTCAAGGCGATGCAGTCAACTGCAACAAATGCCCTGCTGTATGGCTATCAATTTTCTGTGCTTTGCGAATGACGATACAGCTGTGGTGAGGATAAACTGCTTTGCTCCTCCCAGTATTAGTCATGTGCAAACACCGTTTCGGTAATGTGCGCTGATGTATAGCTAACCACTTTTTGTGCTCTTGTGTCTGTGATATGGACCACTAGTCCGCAATAAAAAATAATTATTATCATTATTATTAACCATGAGCTCAAAAAAATCGATCACTGGGCTCGTGCTAACAAATTATGTATCAATTATTCCAAAAGCAATTTCATGCTCATGAACAACCATAAAAAATCAATTTTTCAGTGTCAATTAATCATGACCCAATATCAAAACAAAGCAGCTTAAAATATCTTGGCGTTATACTTGATGAGAAACTTGATTGGAAGCCTCAAATTGAAAAGTTGGTAACACAGCTCGCCAAATCATGTGGAATGTTGTTCAAATTAAAACACTATACCAACACTTCAGTGCTCAAATCCGTTTACTTTGCTCTTTTCCATTCCTATTTAACTTATTCAATACTTAACGGGGGAAGGGCCAACAAGACAACTTTACTCCCTTTAATTAGATTGCAAAATAAATCTGTGAGAACACTTGAATATAACAAAACTAAAACAACTGTACTCTATTCCAAGCACAAAATTTTAGAAATACCTGATTTATTTCAATTGTCAGTTGCCAAATTCATGTACTCGTTTTATGATGGTGGATTACCTAATCACTTTGATAACTACTTTGCTGAGATTGCATCAGTCCACAAATATCAAACAAGACTTGCTTCTCTGCAAAAATATTATTTACCCAGAATCAGTGGTGAAAGTAGAATAATTTTCTTACCGGAACGATCGAGTATTTGTCAATACCCTCCCAAAATTTGAGCCATAAATATAAAAAAGCAATTAAGAGCACGTCTACTTTTGGCCCACCCTGTATTGTACATTTTAAAAATACAAAAAACGTACGGTACATTCTGAAAACCACCGTTTCAAAATCAACCAAAAAGCGTTAGGCTATAGGCTACGTAAGACAATTTGCACTATCTCCAAAAGTGGTTCAGGCAATGCAACTTGAGTAGTCTAAATTTAACACCTCATACTATAGTCTACTTGCTAATACTGTATATGCAATCTACATACCCTAGAATAGCAAACCTGATACAAATACTTTACATCGTTTGCAGGGCCCTAGGCTGTTTTAAAGGGGGCTCTTGTGAAAGGTTTGCGATTGATGTCACACAAATTAGTACTACACGCAGGACCGGATTTAACTGATGCGAGGCCGTAGGCTAATCCAGTTGTGAGGACCCCTCACCCATTGTTGCGAGAAAAAAAAGGAAAGCATCAATCAATTCGCGAAAATCGGAAAATTATGCTCTGAAAGTACGGCCATTAAAAAGTTCTCAATCATTGCTGAAGTGCCCACGATCACTGCGTTTGTTGCTGCCTTCGACGCAAAAGCGTTAAATTGCACGGAATTGTTGGAATCCTACTTGGATGGCGGGAACAGGATTATTTACTGCCAGAAGCAAACCAACCGAAATCGCCACCATTGAAATATTTGACACAACACATGG
>Ga0210059_1002663_pt1 | contig 28117 bp, 16 predicted proteins | sample Ectturendosymbi2_FD_188042 | JGI IMG/M metagenome (GOLD analysis project Ga0210059, IMG submission 188042) | Ecteinascidia turbinata endosymbiont from Florida, USA - Sample 2 (SPAdes) (version 2) | ecosystem: Host-associated > Tunicates > Ascidians > Unclassified | place: Key West, Florida...
TGTTGCAGAAAGGTCGTACCAAGGTTGAATGAGCACGATGACGTCATATACTTTACGGTTTTAACACGGGCCCCTACAACAGCGATTTGACCCCCCTGGCCCAATGTGCTAGTTTCGCCACTGGCTGTGACGTGAAAATGTATTGTCTGATCATTTTCAATACCCTTGTGATGCAATAAAGACCTTCCAGGGCAAAGTGCCAGCAAAATTACTGCTTTCGAGTTGTTTGGCATGTTTGTCTCTACGCGTACCCTAAGCGTTTTTTTTGGGGTAGGGAAAGTTGTGCTTGTTTTCGAAATAATATACCTTTTTTCGACCTGCAAGTTATCCTCTATGGTCAAATGACTTCGATAATCAACAGCATTTTTTAAAATAGTTTGTGATGGATAGTTTGCCACTGATGGGCAGGTATTTTTGCAAACAAATTTCGCCAGTTTGGCAAGACAAACCAGGGTAAAGCTAGCTGCCACTTCGCCCAGCCGCCACTTTCGCGCTTGGCGAAAAAAACGCCAAAAGAAAAAGGGAGGAAATGTGCTACAAGAATAGTGATTATGCACCCATTATTGATTTTAACAGAATCCCAAGACAAAATACACACTTGCACATAATTTTAAAGCTTCAAAGTCCAAAATATTACTGTGATTCTATGAACATCAAGGTTACAATTAAAACAACGATTTCTAATCATAGAGACGAGACCGCGATGATCTTCAAACAAATATGTGATGCTGTTATCACCAGCTATCCAATAAACATCTTTTCAATGGATACACTTTTTACGAAAGTTATCAAAATTATCCATCAACATGACTGACTTCTACGCTACCCCAGACCTTACAGCAAAGTTTTTCAAGAATCGAACGCACTTAAACAACAGCAGATTTCTCATCAACCTAACGCGACCGCGATGTTTTTTAAACGAATATGCTATGCTGATATCACCAGTTGCCCAATAAACCTCAAGTGCACCCCCAAAAGTTTTGATTTGTCAAAAATTTGGGCAAAATATCTAATAATCGGGCAAAGAAGCTTCTACATTTCAAACAATATCAATGAAATTCTACTTCATTGTTACTGATTGTATAAATGAAAATGTATTGTGTCATTGGAAACACTTTAAAGCAGTGGTTCTTAATCTTTTCTCCACCACGCCCCACCTAAGTATTTCTTTGTTTCACGTCCCCTTTGTTTAAATAAGTTGTAAAATCAAATGTATTTCTTGGTGAATTTGTTTTAATTTTAGTTTAAGTTTTGTGACACAGACGAAGTCCGTATAATACAAACACACAGTGTCCGCACAACGCAGGTTGATCAAAACGTGCAGAACAGAACGTTTTGCAGCGGCGTTGGAGGCCGAATCACAGAGTTACAGACGCATTTTTTAAAGAAGTTTTCCAACGGCGTTGGTACCAGAACCACATGATTACAGGCACATTCTTAACACTATTGTTCGCTAACCCGTAACACTTGGTACAACACTATTGCAAAGAAGGACGCTAGTTCCTAAACTGGTCGAGTCTAGGTAAAGCACAACACTGCAATGTTGGAGCACTTAGTCACAAAGTAGCATGCGATTGTAGTCAGGGCCTACAAGAGGGGGGTACGAGAGGCACATTGTACCCGGGCCCGTTAGGTTCAGGGGGCCCGGGAGGATGAAAGTACGCACGCTAAGATTTTCTGTAATCAAGCCCAAGTTGATGGTCGCTTTCTCCATCTGCAGCGCTGGTAGTTTTAACTAGTTTCCCCTCTAAAATCTTCACAAATCGTAAATTAAATTTTTCAATGAAAACTTGCCCAAGCTTTTGGCTGGTTTATTTGCTTTTGTTGTCATCTTCCTTTACGTTGCAATAATTTGTGGCTATTACCTTATACAATCAGATAACGTTGAGCAGACTTTATGTACAGCGTATCGTCGATAGATTCCACGCAGTAAAACTGTAATAAGCCGTATGTAAGAAGTGTGCTGTTGCTTGTCACAGAAACTCGGGTGTTTAACAAGAACCAGCGCCACATTTTACTGCCAGAGGATGCATTGTACATAGACCCGTCTACTATTAGAAAAACGCAGTTCCTCGCCAAAGTTGTTCAGCCTGTTTGATACACAACAGTTAGCAGCATGAAGTTAAATTCGGCGCTCTACCGTTTTCCAACGTGCGCTTACTGACAGTTCACACATTTTCGTTATAATTGCACAAACACATGGGGGTTATTTCAAGTATTTGTAACTATCGAGCACTGCCACTGTCATTTGTATTCAGGGCTCTCACAAACGCAACTCCGAAAATCCCTAGAACAGTACCAATAAATCCCTAAACCTGTGGTGGTGAAGCATAAAACCGGAGCGCCATTATAAGTGTTAAAAATACATGTAGAACCAAACATGATTTGCAAAATAAACTGAAATTATTCATTTTAAACATATTCAAACTTTTCCGAAAATCACTAAATCGGTCAAAAGTTTTCTACTAGTGTACACGTTTGCATGGTACAAAAACTACCATTGAAGAGTTACTGACAATGACAATGAAGCAACCTGCTAAATCCAAGCATGATGCAAATGGATCATTATCTAGACTTACCAGCACCGAAACGGACGCACTATCACTTGGCCAATAGCATTAACCCTATTGTGAATGCATAGATGGTGTGACAACAAGGCCTCCGAGATAAATTTTACCAGGGGGTACGAAGATCGATACCGAGTGTGACCGATGTCCCTGAGTTAATGGCTTGGTCCAGTGGGGGCCAAGTACCTTTCACCTACGAGCAATTTACAAAAACGTGACAACTTGCGGGCCGCTTCCGATGTAAAAAACAACACTGATGTAACCTGATGAAACCACCGTTCGATTCTTGAAAAACTTTGCTGCAATGTCTAGGGTTGCGTAGAAGCCGGTCATGTTGATCAATGATTTTGATAACTTTCGTGAAAAGTGTACCCTTCGAAAAGATGTTTATTGGATAGCTGGTGATAACAGCATCACATATTTGTTTAAAAATCATCGCGGTCTCGTTTCTATTATTAGAAATCGTTGTTTTAATTGTAACCTTGATGTTCATGGAATCATACTAATAATTGGGACTTTGAAGCTTTAAAATTATGTGCGAGTGTGTATTTTGTCTTGGGATTCTATTAAAATAAAAAATGGGTGCATGTTCAGTGTTTTTGTAGCACATTTCCTCCCTTTTTCTTTTGGCGTTTTTTTTCGCCAAGCGCGAAAGAGGCGGCTGGGCGTAGTGGCGGCTAGCTTTACCCTGGTTCAAGACAATCGTGATGTGCAGGGGTGTAACGAGGTTCCTATTCAGTCAGTACAAATCCGGAGGAACTCGTCCTTGAGCCCCCCCCTACAAAAAATCCTGGATCCGCCTATGAGATAGCACTCAATTCATGGCCGTAGGTGAGTATCGGAACAAAGATCGATTTAAAAACTGACAGCTTCCTATATTCTGAACATAAATGCAGCAAAAGAGGATACCTTATTCTGTAAACGTGAGCTACAATTGATGGTAGTCAGATTCCATCTATTGTCATTAAAATTTTCGCTGACGTTTTGAGAGAATCAGCAGTTTCAACATAATATTGCTTTTTACTGAATGACTTGACACAAAACAAGATTATTTATATGTCACGACGTGTATTAACTGAACTCTATAATTGCCGTTTCTTTGACACGTAGTAAGATATATTCTGCCGAACCCGGTGGAGTTTGGTAGGTTATTTTGTTAGCTGTGAAAAACGTTGTTTGTATAAGGAAAAACGTTGTTTCAGTGCCAGCATAGATACCGTTTCCGCAATTTTGTTAGAACTAAGGCTATTGTGCACATTAACTTCGGTGATTTGCATTGGGACTTTGCCTCATTTACACTTCAGCTGGCGTACAGTAAGAAAACCTGCTCTCTGCAATCTGCAGTATTATTTGAGTACGAATTTGAGTCCTGAAGCGTGAAAATTGAAGGCAGGTAAAGACAAAATACTGCAAAGATACTTGCGTTTTTGCTGCTTAAAGACAGTCTTTGATGACATCGTCTGTCCTCCATACTCGACCGATGAGCGTCCAGAAGCTATTGCACTTTTTCATTTGTATACCTACCTGTTGTAGATGAGAATGTCTGGTTTCCACAGCTTTTTCGCTGGAAGTCGTAGTGTTGTTATTCCTTCGTAATCGGCGGGATTCCAATTCATGTAAGTGTCGTTCCACGACTTAAGAAGAAAGGTCATAGGTTAAAAAAGTGCAATCTATTGAGCTAGCAACCTAACTTATTTCATGTGAAAGTTTGGTTCCTGACGTACGGGTTAGTGGAATTTGGTAGATGGTTTTGTCCAGGCGCGGATTTACCATTAGGCTAAGAAGGCTTAAGCCTAGAGCCCCCGATTTCGGGGGGCCCCAAAATTTCGGGATTCAGGACAATTTCTAGCATTTCTATAAGCAATTACATTTGTATTTTTGTTTCGATTCAAAGCACGTTTTTTTATTATGCCGCTAACAAAAGATCCTATAGAAGGATGAGCGGGAAGCATTGAAGTGAATGACGATGAGCATTCTCTTTTTATGGCGTTGTGAATTGGTTATTGTTACGTATCATGTGTGGAACAAAACGCCTGAATCCATTTTTCAGATTATGCAAGGCCAGTGAGGTTCTCCATAAATATGTAATGTGAGTGTGGTCACAGCTGCCTTTTTCGTTAGTTTCAATGCGACTGTTTTTGTTGCTGATATCGTGGGAATTCAGAGTAAAGTAATATGCTTATGAATTGGAACAACAACTTGTTCAGTGAATGTAACCAGCACGTGTAGTCAGTGGCGTTACTAGAGGTTTGAGCCAGAGGGGCAAAGATTACCTGAAGGGGGCCCACTGGTCACCGTACAGCAGGGGTCACCAACCTTTATGTAATGGAGAGCTGCTTCTTTGGTACCGATTAACGCTAAGGGCTACTAGTTTAATACTAACTTCTGGAATAAAAATTTAGTTTTAGTTCAATTTACCTATTATATGTTATCATTAATAATGTTAATCTATGTGATGATACTCATCACATAAATGCTATTTTCAAAACAGGCCCGCGGGCGACCAGCGTGGTCCTTGCGGGCGACCTGGCGCCCGTGGGCACCGTGTTGGTGACCCCTGCCGTAGAGGGACCCACTAGCCAAAACTTAGAAAAAAGTTGAAATGACAGTGAATCTCTGGATTTCGTGGATGTCCATACTAGATAAAAAAAAAAAACACCCAGAAAAAAGCAAAAGCAACAAATTAAAAAATACTAAATATCAAAATGTCAACTAAAGGGGGACCAGTTTTTATATTTACCTTGCCAGGGGGGTGGGCGGCTCGCCCCCTTGCCCCCGTCAGTTACACCACTGCCGGGAGTGCTAATTTGTATGACATCGTCGCAAACCTTCCAGAAGGGTCCCCAATTTATAAAAGCCTAGGGCCCCGAAAATCAAAATTCGCCTCTGGTTTTGTCAACTATACAAAACAATGTTTGCATCAGAAAACAAGTCTTGTTAATATGCCGTACGATGTGAAATTTTGCTTGAAATTCATCATAACAGAATAGAATTATTTGTAAGGAAACCGAAAACAAACATCTGTGACGCCGCGTCACACAGCACCAACAGGAAGTCCTCTAGTTATAATAGGCGCAGTGTAACACTAGCAGTACAGTGAACGTGGTCGAGCGGGGAATCTCTATTGCTACTTGCTGCTGTAACACCACTTTCCCTACATTCTGACTTCGGTCTCCAAAAGAGACCGTGATACATTTAGAAAGTGATCGCTTTGTAAACATCAACCCCTAAATTTGGTTACGTTATTGAGAAAAGTATGGCCACCATACAAAGACTGAGGTTCAGATGGCTTTAAATTTGGATAACAAATTACGCCCAGAAAAAAAAACAGGTAAACCACATATCTTTATACTAAGTAATAAGCGTTTCTGAAACACAAATTTCATGGGCCTGGCAACCGCGAACAACCGCTACATCTTGGCCTTGTAGTGTCGTGCTCATCTTTCCACCAGGGTTATCTAGAGTTTCTACAGTAGATATCCTTGCTTTCCACAAACAAATGTTTATATTTTCAGGGCACAACATCGCTCGCGACCGTAAACGGCATGTTGCGTTTCGACCGTGGCGTCATTCGATGCCAAACGTTTTAAATCATAACCGTTTGGGTTTGAGGTTCACAGCCCAGTGCTTACAGATCAAGGTTATTTAGACACTTTGCTGCACGTCCGTGACCTGCAATGGACATGAATTTGAAAAAGCGACACATTAATATGGAAGAAGTTAATGAAAAGTGTTGACGTGCTTCGCAAATCTTCCGTCAATCAACAGCAACAAACCCAGATTCATAATGCAAACGAAAATTTACACAAAAACCTTAATAGCGTTTATTTTTTCATTGTGCGACTCTGTTCATTTTGCTTCAAGAGTGTAGCCCAATTCTCGACACTGTCATTAACTTGTTTAAACAAAATTATTCACATGAGTTGATCACAAAACAATTTTCCCACTCGCAAAACTATTTGCGCGCTGTAAGTAGATGTTTATGTTACAGTAATTTTAACTAGGGTTTTATCCATCTTGTCATTTTGTTTCATTTCGATTTAACCATTCTTCACTGCTCTGTTGTCTCCACATCTTCATTTCTGTATATTTATTGCGCAACTTTTCTGACCATTTCGCGCTCCGTGAAATATTTCAAAACTGGGCACCGCCGCTTGGTTTTTGCACAAAGGTCTCTCTGCTCCGTTTACTTCTTGTTTTACGCACGATCTTTACGTCGATACTGAAGATGCTCCTCGATCTTAATTTTATACAGTAGGCTACTGTAATTCAGATGAACACTGGTTGTAAACTGCTATTGGACATAAATACCTAGTACTATCCAGGAACGCAGCAAACAGCGAAAAAAGAATTGTCTTTGACTGCACTTTTTCTGGAGCAACGCGCGTATATTTGAAAAAGCAGAAAAAAGCTTCCAAGGGCGTGCTGATAAACAACTGAAATTGGAAAGCGCTAATGTTAGGATTAACAAAATGACATCAACTGGCCGCTGTCAATTCAATACTTGTGCTTATAGAATTGCTCCATTTTAACACGTTTTCAATATTTGTGCCTTTCTTAATGAATCTGTGCTCATTATGAGCTGACGTTAATCTGTTATATTATGGCAGTGCATTTGTAACTTACCTGCCATTGTTTAAAACAAGCAAATATACACTAATTGCCGGTGCTCGACCGAGAACTCTGGAGTCGCAAGAAGAAATGGGACAAACTTTGCTTCATTACCCCTTTATCGAAAACATTTATGAAGTGCTAATATCGTACAAAATGAAGCAACGTAGAGAAGTAAGCATAATCCAAAAAAGGCACAGAGAGAATAAGAGAGATAAAAGAAAAGGAAATGAAATGGATGAGACATTCAGTCATTCATTTTCGCACCCGCTTTTACTCTCGAGAGGGTGCGGGGGCAGCAGCTCTAGGAGGACTCGAAATACATCACGATTTTCAGCAATCTGAGATAGTTCCGCCAGCTACATATCAGAGATGTAGTCACTCCACTTGCTTCTTTGTCGATCTCTGGGTCGCTTTCCCGTGGATGTAGCCAGCAGGACGTGTCTCGCTAATCTTTCGTGGGACATTCTGGTCAAATGGCCGAAACATCGTAGCTGAGATATCTCTAGTCGGAGGAGAAATAACTCGACAACCAAGGGTCTTACGAACTTCATAGCTGCGCACTTTCTCTCGAAGTGTCACGCCGTTAACTCCGCAAAAACCTCATATCTGCCTCTTGCACTTAAAGATATCACTCTTTCAGTCATTACCAAAGATTCATGACCATATCTGAGCATCGGAACAAAGAACAATATAAAAACTGACAGTTTTGCGGTGTTGGAAAGCTCCCATTTTGTGACCACAGAGCGATAAAGCTCACGCAGAACTGCGTTTGCTTTACCAGTCCGTGTATCCATCTCCTTGTTTCGCCTTCAGTCACTCGTTAAAACCCCAAGGTACTAGAACTTTCCAACATGCTACGATATTGCAGCTTACTTACAGCGGGCACTGGCTTGGCAAGAAACATAATACCTCGGTCTTTTAAGTGCTAATTTAATTCCGGCTTGGTTGCACGCAGCTGCAAACCAATCCAGTGCATGTTGAAGACCCTTTTCAGAGGATCCAAATAGCACCAAATCATCCGCAAAAACCAAGCGCAGTTAATCCCGAAGTTTCCAACAGTGACATCCTCGTCGACTCGACTGTGACTCGGTTGTCAGCAGTAACACCATCTTCAACTCGGCTGGATGAAACATGTTAGCAGTAAGTTTTGATACCAAGGAAGATTTTGATACTAACTGGCGTAAACTCGGTAGGTTGCTTACATTCGCGTTAGGTGAAAAATTCCCAAAATTAGTTAGATCAAAAGGTAAGCAAAGAGACGAAGAAGAAATTAAGACGACAATGAAATAAAAAGAAATGAAGCGTAGATACAATAAAAACTCATGTATAATAAAAAAGAGTTTTTTATGTATAATAAAAATGAGTTTTTTATGTACAATAAAAAACTCATAGCTTTTTATTAAGTACTTACCCATCCCATATACATGCTGGTTGTTAAAAGTTGGTTCTTTTCGTCCTGCATGCAAAACATAAAGCAATTGCAGCAAAACAAAAATCGTCATGTATTGAAGTCAAACACTCTGGGCATGGAACACTTGCAATGTCTTTTGAAGTTGAAGAAAGGAGTTGGGAGTTAAAATATTTTGGACTCTTCTGTTGCAAGATTCAGTTCGTCCACTCACGGGTCTTACAATTTGCTACTTATAGTCCTTGTTGAGCCAGCCTGCATTTTCTCATTACGTTTTACTCGAGCAAACTGAGCTGGAAGTTAGACACACCTTCTCGCACACATCACTTCACTGCGCCTCATACACCCTCGCTTACCAAGTCGACAATTTGCTGCAACGTGACGGTGAAAGTGAGGTTGATCACGTCATGGAAATGGTGGGTGGGCCGCACCATCGGATTGTAATTCTCGAGAAGCTTGGTCACTAGTTTTCTCTCAGCGTTATTTGCAAGACAGTCTGTATAAAATTTTGCAGCGCTATGACTCAGCAAAATGGAACTTGTTGATTGATTGGCGATCGTGTCACAAAAACTGAGCAAACTGTTCTTTATCACTCAACAAATGCTTAGGAACCGATTGCCTTGTCACGTGTTTGGCAATCTGTACTTAGCGCAGTTGTACGCCTGGTCGTCAAAGGATTTTTCCCAAACACAATTGCCCTGAGTTGTTTAACGCCTCAGAAAAGGGTGCACTGGGCACACTAGTGCATTTCACATTTGATTTTATCACCAAATGCGGTTAGATGCTTATATTTAAATGAATGTCGATTTTTAACATGCATTAATAATCAGTGCTTAAAAATACTTCGAGCGCTTAATGTCTGGTTATGCTAACAAATAAATGCAACCGGAAATCAAAAAGGAAAGAAAAAACCCTAGTTGCTGCATGATCGAATGATTGGAAAGAAAACATGATACTGCGTGTTGTACATCGTCCTATGGAAATAGTCTAGCATTCTCACATTCTCAAACAACATCTAAGTGAGGGTTTCGTAAACACGTACAAGCTGGACCCCTTGTTGAAAACACATATCAAAATAAATTCCTTGTAATTAACAGAAAATTCAAGCAAAATACTGACATATTAAGCATCAATCTGCCATCTGACTGCAAAAAAAAAACATAAAACAACAATTGTCAGTGCCGTAACAAAACGCTGTGTTCTTTTTGACCGTTATCTGTTTACCAAAAAAATTCACTTAGTGGAAAATAAGAGAGTTACCAGGTTGCAAAAACGTTTACAAGAGAAGAATCTCTTTGTGAGTTAAACTACTGCTACATGAGAAGTGACTAAACTTCAACGGTCATATCAAATTTGACAAGATATATTTATAGCCTACTTTGTTTTTTAATTCTTTTTACTGTGTTCATGCTATTCAAGACGTTCAAAGTTCAAAGCCACCTATAGTCGATGAAGTAGAACCCGAAAAATAAAAAAAAATTTTTGTAGTACAAACTTTGCGCGTTTCAACTTGTTGAAAACGATTTTTGGTTTAATCCAGGGTGAAGAAAGTTTACCGAAACGTTTTGTGGAAAATGTGGAATTAATATTTTGTATTTGGTTAAACCTGGCAAATTTCGCTCCTGGGTTGCTGGTGCCAACGTAAACTAGGGTTAAAAAGTTGGTGTTATAACTGCGACAAACTAGACCCAGTTGAAAGCACTAGGTTTTCTGTATGCTTGCAAGGAATCAGCCTGCGCTCTGCTTTCATCTTTTTGCGATGATTCAAACTTGCACATGTCTGTATTCAAATATGTACTCTCCACGATGGGGTAAGCAAGGAAGCGATCAGCAAATTCTTAATGGGCAATCGATTTCACGTAAAATTACGCGTCCTCAGTCCTTATACAAATAGAATCGACAAGACCCAATACTAAGTTTTAAACCCAATATTAAATTTCCAAAAACTAGACCTAATATTAAGTTCCCCTCCAACTACAGTTCGTTCACGTTTGTATTGAAGGTGAGTCCGTGTGTAGCATTCGCCTTTTAACACTATGTTTTTGTGTCGTTGTTGTCGTTTTGCGTCTTGGTTAGCGACGAGCATATGCACTGTGAACTAAAACAAAGCCTAGAAGCGTTTTACAAGCGTCTGACACGTAACACAATATCTGGTTTATCCCACAAATGTAATCATGCTCTTTTAAATTCCGGAGCGCAACCACCTTTGCGTAAGTTGTTTTCTTAGTGTTCAGTTTCTCGTGTCACGATGAGCTATTCGCATGGAAACTTTGTGTATTTACAAAAGACGAAATCGCTTCAAACGTTTCGAACATCGTTGAAATTTAGAGCCTTTTGTTTCTTGAAGCGAAGTAACGGTGCTGGCTGCGTGTTGTCGCACCAAAGAAATGCCTTTGCGTTTTACTTTTCGTCAATCCTTGCATTTGACAAAGTGCTGTTTTGGCAATTGCTGCGTTGACAGCAAAAAGCGAATGCTTTTTGAACAAAAAATGACCAGTGATGACAAATGCGGCAGAAGCTTTGCTGACTATCAATTGTCACAAGCAATGCTGCCACAAAGCAGCACAACGCAGACGAAACGTTTCAATAAAGTGATGAGCCTCTCAAATGTTGCGTAACCAACAAAAACAATGTTTGCTTTTACACAAGTGAATGGTCGCGTGTAAACTTTGCAGGCATTTTGGCTTTATTAAAAAGAGTCAGTGCGTTGTCGGAACCCGAGCCTGGCCAGACACCTGGCCCACTCTTGGGCGCAAGTGCAGCCAAAGGTTTGTATACACTTTCAGCGATCCGGCAAGCTCCTGAAGACAGGCGTGGGACGTAAGCCCCCGCGTCCGATTCTCAACAACGCAGCTTATGACACATTTTAATCCACTTACACTTGGTACTATGGAATGTGCGACACTCTGTTTCGCATCAACTTTTTTCGTCCAGCTTCAGCACGTGATTGGCTTACGGCCCATCGCGTTGTGATTCGTCAAAAGGGACTGGACTACGCAGAAGCGTTTTTCAGAGCGTTATGCAACGTTTTTCTCAGCGTTATGCAAAGCTGCGAAGAGCGAGCAATGCAATCTCCAAATGGAATTCTCCGAATGCCAATTGAAATTATTGTTCGCCTGAATGTGTTAGAGATACTGGCTACACGTTGCTTGACTTTGCTCTTGATTGCTAGAGTTTTTGTACTGGTAGCAATGGTTCCCTACAGTCTAATAGGCAAAATAAACAGGGATGTTAATTTTATCGGAGATTTCAATTAACAGTTTGCAGCACCAAGTTAAACACGACTGAAGATCGAAACGCATAATTCTTCCAGTGGAGCAAACGCAATACCGTTGCAGTGCAGCTTTTGTGTTCAATGATCTCGTTCTTCTACTACGGTTGCTGTTTCTATCTTTTTGTAGCCCAACTCCACTCCTAAACAAACTTAAACCATTTTTTAGTGATTTTTTTTGTTATTGAACTGGAACCCGCACGTTTAGGACTGTGCGGGTCAAAGAGTAAGGCCGCACTGTCATAAACGTGTGGATTGCTGAACTATTGGAACATTTGTGATCTCTCTGAACAAATCAATATCTCAGGTTACAGAAGATGACACAGAACCCACTACTGACGCCACACACAGATTCCCAGGCATTGCAATGCCGGTCTGAGTCAATTTCTTCGCAAAACTAACAAGTGATGTCAGGCACATACGTAAATTGCGGTTGTAATGGCGATGCATCCGGAGCGGCACAGTGCTTATATGTCCTTTATTTCTAAGAATAGATCGCAGAATGGCTTGTCACAAGTGCTAATCGCATCAGGTGCAGTGCACGACATCTCAGCATCTCCAAAAACTTGATCTGCCACGCTTAATCTGTTACGGACTTTGAAACTAGAAATTATTATGACGCAGCAAGGCCTTTATTTGTTTCTTATAAGATCTCCGGAATTTCGCCTTCAAGAATTTCGCACTTGCATTTTTTCGCCAACCGAACTTGCAGTTAATGAGCAATTCTCTCAGGCTAATTTTTGCTGTGAAGGAGAATGGCCGGAGAAATATTGAGTGACTGCATTGGACTGTCGAAAATTCAAGCTTTTTGTTTAGTTTAATGCAACTGAAACATCCGAATTACTGCAACTTGCTGCATCTGATGCACGTCGGTAACTGCAAATAACAGACTGAGCTACTTTATGTATCAAATGACATAGCATTAGTCAACAAGGTAAAAGACAAAACTAGTCACCTGCATAAACTATGCAGCCTATAATTATTTTGATGACTTTTCACAAGCGACTTAAACAAAATCTGGATTAGCCGCGGTTGTAGAAAAACCCTGTGTACTCTCAATTGGTTCATTTGTGATATTTTCTTTTTCAATAGTCAAAACTGTATGCAGTGTATCATGAACCTGAAGTTCTTGATGCTGTGTTAAATGTCTTCAGCGACGTGCGCCGATGTCACGCTTGCATTCAGTTCATCGAGATGAAGTTGCTGCAGGCAACTTCTTAGTCATGACAAGCATTCCTTCTAAAGAAGGTGTACGAAACGAACAACTCAAGAAAACGCAGTTTCGTATGTGTCAACTGTATCGGAAATGTCACAAAACGAGCTCACTCGCTGTTTTATCTGAAACGATTTTTCTGTTGCCGCATAGCTAAGTCCGATTGCATCAATGTTTTGCGAAGTACAAACTTTGGAGCATAATTCAAGCGACTTTTAAGTGCCGCAGCTGTCATACAGGTTAAAAACTGAGTTTGTGCATGACATTCCGCACTGCCAGGCAGACGGCAATGTGGCATCGAAAAAAGTGGTTGCGCAGTGAATAACAGCAAGCTTCTAAGTATGCCAACATTTCATTTCCCATCGAAAAATTGCGGGACTTGTAGCTTAACATCGATAGAGGATTCTACAGATTTGTGAATCTACATTACAACAGTAATTCTGACTTGTTTTACGTGAATTGTGCAAATAATCTTAACCTTGGTCCGAAAGGCAGACGTCATTTCCACTTGACCGGAGTGGCGTCACTGGAATCTTTGATGTGGCAAGTTCATTTCAATTAAACATGCCATTGACATCAACGACCACAATTTTTTTTAGGTTTTGGCCCCTGATAGTTTAGGTGTTTAGTCCTAGTGTGCTGGCCCTAGCACACTGGCCCAGACATCTAAGGTTATCGATTTGCTCTGGTGCGTTTTTTTGATTAAATGTGTTGAAAACAGAACAACGAAAATGCCAATATGCACTAAACATTTAGGAAGAACTCCCAAGCATAAATTTTTGATCACGTGGAGAGTCAACATCCACATATTTAGCGCAAACAATAAACACAATTCGTACAAACCCAATCAAATACATGCTGATCTTACCTGGCGGGAAATACAAGAGAACAAGAACCAGTAGAAATTCCTGGAATACAGATATCCTGGCAGTAACCCACATTGCATCAGCGACAATTTCTTCACACCAGGAGCTAACAAACGGACGCTTGCGCACAAATTTGAACTACTGCGAAATATAAAACAAACGTTGAAAGTCATTGGAAAGCTTGATTGAGCATGATTTTAATATTACTGCATATAACAGATGTGCAGCAAAAACAGGCACTGCTTGAAACAACCTGTTTTCACATGCAAAAGTAAAATCAGTATGCAAGGAAAAAGGCATCGAATCCACCTCTTTGAGTAGATTACGTTTGTTAGGACAAAAGTTGAACTGTTGCAGTTTTATCATGAGAAACGTTCGGAGTGAAAGCTGTTGGCACAAACACTTGCAAAACTGACTTACCTTCCTCAAATTTCTACCTAAATACAAATAAGGTGCTGGTTATCACAGCGGAGGACCCATAGTGCTATGAAGACAATTCGCAAAGAGACTAAGAGTTAAAAGTACAATGCATCTCGCCGCACATACAAATGAAGAATGCTATATATTCGGCTCGATTTGTCTCCTCTGTGCAACCCTCAGAAGGAAAGATCGTGTAGCTGAAACTGCGTTTTCATTAGCGAAACGCGATTTTCACCAACTTAAATTCATACGCTCTCTATGGTACTTGAATTTTGCGCGAACAATTTGCCGTATTTTTGAAGTATCAGTCTCATGTCATGGGTAAAGTTAAACTAATTAGCTCCCCAACTGTAAGAACAAATCTGTTTCGTCGCATGAAACTAAATAAGGACGACTGGTTCCGCAAGACCAGTGTGCAATATTCTGCTTGTTTCAAACATATAAAACGACAGTTATTCTTGCTCTGCAATTGAAAAAGTTCATGAAAAGCTTCTGCCTGTCGCTTTGCTGCATTCCTGCACAACTATACGCGCTCGAAAAAAATCAATTTACCTTCAACATACCTGGGAGAGGATGATGACTCAATTGACTTAATACAGCGTAATGCGATTTCATTGAAATTATCACCAAGCTCACAGTCTTTTTGTCATACAGCTGGCAATTGGATCTGAGCGCAATTATCGAATAAAGCGTCACTTACACTTGCCTCAACAAGGCTGACGCGGCTGACGGTTCGTGTCGCTTGAGAGAAAAACAGCGAATAAAGAGGCTTTGCTCGCAGGCTCGATTGATTAGACAGTGGCGTAAACATTTAGATTGTGGTTCTTGATAATTCTCTTATCTCCACGGCGGTGGAAAAATTCTCAGCCCACCCAATACAGAACGAAGTTTCATGTAGCGCCCTGCGTACCTTGGGTATTGTTCGCGGGCTCCCGGTGTCAAGCGAAAATTCTGACTTGCGAAATTTCTGACTTCACGACATGTGCGCATGCACATAGTAATATTCTACATATCAAATACGCTGAGAAAAGTGATGAGTAGGGCTTAAGGTTTGGTGTTTAGCCAAGTGTGTCGGGTTATGGCTGGGTTAGGGTTACAAAAAGAAATATATTTGAGGTCTAAGACTAAGTCCAATATTTTTCAGTGGTTACAGTTCCCGTGCTGTAGCTTGTTGTGGTATCTGACATCTAACCAAAAAGTTTTAATTTGCTCAACACACATCAAAAAGTCATCGCCAAGCTTTATTCCTTCACTCTGAGAAGCAAAATAACTGAAGAACAATAGTAGCTCAGAAATTTCGCAGAAGTCAGAAATTCGCTTGACCCCGGGCGTTATTAACAAACGGACATGCAGGACGGTTACACGGTTTCAACATATTTTTCAACATAAGAAAGTTTTGAAAGCGAATCATCTACAGCTGTTTAATGACCGGTGCGAATGGAAACGAGCAATTGAAATCTTGCTTTTGCTTTTGCATTTTCGTCAAGCTGGTTGATCACCTGCAAATAATATTGAACGCAGCAGGGTATCTGTCAATATGTCTGCGAAGCTTGTTTCTTTTTTGAACCTGTTTTGAAAATGTGAACAGAGTGGCGCATACGAGAGCCACATGCAAAATTAGCTCGAACAGGTAACGCTGCAGTGACACTGCAGCAATCTCTTAATGAACTTAGTTGTCTACAACATTTGTTCTGCAAATGAACTTAAACAGCGGCGTCTACAGAAAAATGCAATTAAATATGGCCGAAATTAAATGCATATTTTGTAAGTAAAAAGCAACTGACGAATTACGCGTGAAAAACTTGAAAAAGACTTCATAACCGTCATCTTAATGCAAAGGTGGCCTATTCGAACGGGGAATGAAACATATTTTGAAGACATTTCTGTTAAAGTTTGCAGTGCGGTACGTTACCAATCAAGTGACACATTTGATGTAACGTTTGCAGAATCACATGCAATGAACTGCGGAAAATGTTTCAGTCGTTATCCAACGAGGTAGGCAGTGGCGTAACAAGAGGTTTGAGCCAGGGGGAAAACTTAGCTGAAAGTGGTCACTGGTCACTGTAGGGTCCCACTAGCCAACATTCCGAAAAAAAACTTGGGAAATGATGGTAAATCCGGATGTGGATGGCTATAGGCAGTTAAACCCTAAATCACCGGAATATATTCCGAGAAACCCCAAAAACAACAACCTACTGTAAAACAAAAGAATACTAAAACCGAAACATAAGCTAAGTGGGAGCTCGCCATTACATTTAGCTTGCCAGTGGGGAGATTCGCCCCTCTGCAACGCTGTCAGTTACGCCACTGGAGGTAAGCTGATTGACTAACGTGGGAAACAATGTGTTAAGCATGTGCAGACATTGGTGAGATTTAAATTAGCTAATATGTTTATATTGGCCAGAACCTTTTTTTCATTTCTCAGCTTTTTCGCCAAAGAATCAAAAAATACTAAGCCACCTTATCTAAGACGTCCGCAGATTTGTTTCGTAAAAAGCTGTGTCTGTATTTCTTATACGTGGTGGCTTGTGCATAAGATAGCTTGAGAAATTGTTTCAAAGGTTAACCAACAATGCATTTTCGAGTATGCAACCAGCCTGTCAGAGCAACGGAGTGAAATGCAATAAGCTTCTGCAATTGCTTTTGACATGCGTGGAGTTTACACCAGGTTAGCGCAATACGTAGCAGTGTCAGTTGCTGGGCCCAGGTAGTCGGATGACAAGAAAAACCATTAACTCCGACCTATAAACTCGACAGATTTTGGCACAACCACCGGGCCGTGGCCCGGGGCCGGGCAGGTCCGTGAAGAATTTTTTACAACAGGGCCCCGCAGAAGAAAGGCCAAATTTCTCGCAAGACTTGCAAATTTTTGATAAACTCCCCGTGTTTGCCTCTCTATGAAAAGCCCACAGTTGGCCTATGGCTAGGCTTCATGATTCCAAAACTTTTTGGAGCGTTAGGCTAGTGTAAAAATATCCATCTTATTTTCAATATCTAGTACACTTTTGAGAACAAAAATACCAAATAACAAATTTTATCACATTTTCTTCAAATTCACATAAAATCCGTTGTAGATGTTCGTTTTCATTTTTGGAAACACTTTTGTTATGCTTGGGTAATTCACGTAAATCACGTGAGGGCCGGTTCGCAAAATAATTCCAGGCTTAAACTGATCAATAGTGAGAAAAGGTTGCCCATCCCCTGACAGACGCTAAAAAAAGTTTTGCTCGAAACAACCATTTGACAAAGTTGTGCAGTTGTCAGGTAAAAACGTTTGAATTTTTGAGAACTGGGCAATGACTTTTTCTGTTTTAGTAAAATACATTGATACGCATGTAAGCATTAACGTTTTGCGCACCGTTACAGCCCTGGAAATCTAGAGCAACAAAATTTCACGAAAAACTGATTTATTCCTTAAACTTTTTTCTATTTCTGTTTTTCTGACTACTTTTCATGTTAAAAATTACATAAACAGATTTGAAAGCATAACAGATAGTTCGCAATGTTCTGTACTAATCTTTGAGAACAATTCATGACAACTTTGTGTTTACCGCCTAGGTCATTGCGGTTCTCAACAAGTTTCGTCCCTAGATCATTTTTTTAAAAAATATCCGATGGACCACTTTGCTACCTTGGCACAAAGATGGTCTAACAAAATTTATTGTAACGTAAAGGGTACAATTTTCAGGAACGTTTCATCAAAAATTTATGGAACTCTATGGGGCATAAGTGTAGGAGCAGGCTATTTTTTGGGAGTGCAAAGGATTTTTTGACCGAATTTCTCCAAATGTAACCTAAAAACTTTTATACGACAAACCTACCTACAAATTTTCTGTACCTGTTGGTACATTATATTTTCCTCTAACATGTCACCATAGACTTGAAAACAGAAAATTTGATACTTGAAATTTGGTTCTTCATAAACCAAACGAAAAAAGTACGATAAAAAGGCTGTGCAAGGACATTGTCAGAGCAAGCTGGCTCAGTATTCCTGAGCATCTGTCTCACAGTTCTGAGGTCTTACATTCCATCTATTGCTGTCAGCAAGGATCCTCACACCTAGTTGAGGTAGGCCTGAAGCTGCTTCCTTCTGTGGAGACATATACAATATGTGGCATCTATCATCTTATTTATATTATGATTATGCACTAAGTCTCAAAACATTGTCTGTTCAACTGCAGATATAAGTAACTTGAAATAAACTATACGGCAAACTGTGTTCATCCAAACACTGTAGTTAAAATTAAAAAAAAGGTTTTTCTACAATTGCCTGGAATGAACTATACTAAAATGAACTCGGTGCCCTGCAGTATACTCAATTCCCTCAGTGTACAATTAATAAAGCACATAAATGAAATGACTTCTTTTGCCAAAAGTTTTACGTGAGTCATTTAGTCAACAACTCCCAAAAAATACAACACGAAGTTACTAGAAACAGTTTGTTGATTTTATATACATTTAATAAGTTTTCTATGATACAATAAACTTTTATTTATACACTCAATAACAAGGAAGTATGACTTCATTGACATTGTTAAAAATGTCGAAGCTTCTTCGTCAAGTTTTTTTGAGATTTTGCTCAAATTTGTGGACAATCAAAATTTTTATGGGTACTCTTGCACCACCAGCTCCTACACCAATGCTCTGTGGACCACCGGTGGTCCACCTGGACCATGTTGAGAATCACTGGCCTAGGTCATACATTATATATTTCAACAAATGCAACTTGTATGAAGCAGACAACTATGCAATAGACGTGTATAACTGTTCAATCAATTGTTTCGATAATTTATGATGCGATTCTTACAATAAGCATAGCATCGTTGTTACGCAAAACATTGTATGAACGTAGGCAATCATGGCTGTCACATGGTGCAGTCCGCAAGACCCTTTTATACTGAATGGCTGTTCAAAGTTTAGTTGCAAATTTTGTGACATGCGCAATCACCGCAACAAATACTAAATCCAGCGGGGCAGGCTACCACAATACCGCAATTGCAGCTTTCCAAAGAATCATGAAAAACATGTATATAACTATTCTGCAACGCCGGAAATGTTAATACACTACAGCTTTACAAAGAATCGTGAAAGGTTTCATGTATATAATTATTGTGTATATAATTATTCATATATAATTATCATGCAACACCGTAAAATACTAATAGTACACTACGGAGAAAAATAAGAGGCACTTTTCCTAGGAATATCCGCAAAAAGAGTAATTGCTTACTATTTCAGAGCTGAAACGAATGGTAGTGTTGTGTCCGCTGAAATTCAGAAAGCATGAAGAAACAATGATCGATAGCATTCGGTGTAATATCGTCAGTCCGACTACTTTGCTTCGCCTAGCTAATATTCCTATTTGCAAACAGACTGATGGATGCATTTGTGATGACCAGGAAATGTGGCGAGCCATGAAAAAAGATATCTAGAGAATATCATTACAAATCTTACCAAAGCATTAGAGCCAGGCGCGAATGTACATGATAGTCTGGAAAATTTGAGGTATCCATTTCATTCATTTTCACACCCAATTTTCTTCTGCGGAGGGTTGCGAGGGCAGTAGACCTAGGAAGACTCGAAATACCTCAGAGTTTTCAGCAATCTCATTTAATGCCGGTGGCTACACACCAAGACACTCCCAAGTAAAGTCGTAGATGTAATCACGTCGCCTGGTCCTTGGTCAACGCATGGTCATGAGCGTCGTGGGGCCACAAGGGAGGGCCTTTTCCCCTTGGCGTTTGAGATTTGACATTTTCCTGTTGCACTTTTAGCAAATAAAGGTTGTTTTCTTAGTTTCCAAAAGTTTCCAGAGAAAAAATAAGACTTCAATGCTTTTACGCCCCCTGGAAAAAAACTTTTTTGGTTACGTCTGGAAAAATCCACTGTTGGCCCTCCCTGGAAAAAATCTTTCCGACGCGCATGGGTGTAGCCAGCAGAAGTTGCCTTGCAGATGTTTTCTGGGACATTCTGGTCACGTGTCCGAATCAACGTAGCTGAGATATCTCAATTTGGAGGAAACGTGGGCCGACAGTCAGAGTGTAGGGAACCGCAGCTGGGATCTCTCGATTTGTAGGAGAAGTGGCTCGACATTTCAAGCTTTACGAGATTCACAGCTGCGCACTTTCTCGCGAGCTGTCACACCGTGAACTCTTCGCAAAAATCCCATTTCTACCGCTTGTAGTTGAAACAACACTCTTTCAGTCATTGCTCAAGATTCATCATCATAGGTGAGGATCGAAACGAAGACCGATTCGAAAACTGACAGCGTTGCGGTGTTCCAAAGGTGCCGTTTTGTGACCGCCGAGTGACAGAGCTCACGCAGAACTATGTTTGCTTTACCAATTCGTGTATTAATCTCCTTGATCTTCCTTCCGTCACTCGTGAATACCACCTTGAGGTACTTGAACTCTTCTCGACATGCTGTAGTGTATTGCCGCTTAATTGCAGCGCGCATTGGCCTGGGTTTCTGGAGAGACTGAACACTATTTTTAGTGCTAGATTTCATTCCAGCTTGATCGCGTGCAGCTGCAAACCGATCAAGTGCATGTTGAAGACCTTGTTCAGAGGATGCAGCAGTACCAAATCAACTGCAAAAAGCAAATAGTTTATCCTGCAGCTTCCAACAGTGACGCCCTCGTCGACTCGTTTCTGAATGTCTATCCAGTGAATGTCTATCCAATTCACATAGACTCGAAGGGGATTAGTGACAGCGCCACAACACACGCCCTTGTCGGAGTCCAACACCCACGGTTAACAGTTGTGATTTAACGCGGTCGCCTCGAACACAAATTTCTAAACAGGTATCCCAATGCACTAAGTATTGTGTGACATGTCGAAACAGTCAAGAGATATGCTTTATGACGTCTCATAGGGTTTTAATCAGCTCAACAGTTATAAAACGGAGCCAGTTCTTTCTGTTTGTATGCAGCTGAGAGCAGGGGTGGATATTAGAGGAAGTGAACGAGGCAGTCGTCTTGTGGCCCTTTATTCCACAGAGGCACTGGGGCCCGTCTGTTGAGAGTTTCGCGCTTAGTTTTTGCACTGTTTTGTTCAAAAGCTGATGAACCACTCTAGAGCTACATTTAGGCCTAACAGCTCTGAAGCACATCATATGATTTTCAAAATAAAACAAGAATTCTGTGCAAATGTAGAGAAAGAACAATAAAAATTATATGACTTAAAACAATATGCATTGTGAAATGGGTTTCACAGAGCAGCAAGTTCCCAGACAATATGAAAAATTCAACTTGCTTGCGGTTTCAGCAAGTAAATTTTTTCTATGGCATGTTCAAAATAAAGGATTCCCTTTTTTGATAGTACGTAACGGGGCCGCGTCCCCCTTTTAAGATTACGTATTGTACACATGAATTATCATAAATTTTGCAATGTTTCCGGGTCAATTTCTGAGATTTTGTCTCGCTCCCTTAAATTCAATTATCCACCCCTGGTTGAGAGTCATACATGCTGGAATTTCAGTGATTTTTATTGGCAAATATCACACCTAGGAAGGGGAGTTGCATTGTTACGCTTTCGGAACACTGAAACTATATCCAAACAGCCATTGCAAATTGTAAAATGTATGCAAAGAAGACACGTTTTGATTTACAGAAATATTTGATGCATGCTGGAGCTAACATGAGCTCAAGCACAATGCGACGCTGCCTATTGGAGACGGGCAGAAAGGTTAAAAAAACGCTAAAAAAGAAGCTTCTTATTCAAAAAATGAAAAAAAATGAGAATGGGCAAAAAACATAAATATTGGGCTGTAGAAGACTGGAAAAAAGTGCGATTTTCAGACTGTCAGTATTAGGAAAGGTGAGCAGTTAGGTCCAGCCCAATTTCAGTGAGGTAGTAAAGCTCCCACAAAATAAGATGTTCTAGGAAAGTTTTAGCTTTCCTGGAGTAGGTTCAATTATGCCAATTGAGGGTATGATGAATTTATGCAAATATATTGATGTAATTGAAAGAAGGGTCATTCCAGATAAATGAAAAGCATTTCGCATTTCCTGATGGAGGAACATTCCAACATGATCTTGCCCCACGTCTTTCATCTAAAACAAATGAGGGCGATTCTCAGGAAACAAAAATAAAGTGTGGACCGGAAACTCGCCAGATTTTAACCCCGTTGAGAATGTGTGATCAATAACAAAGCCCCTGTTACAAAAATTGTATTGCACCGTCATGACCAAGCTAATAGAGGTCATTAATCCCATGTGGTATCGGGACAGTAGATCAAATGAAATTGTCAAATATTGGTAGATTCCATGCCAAAGCGAATAACGAAATTTTTTCCTAGCACTGTATTAGGTTTATAAAATTATTAAGTTTGCTTAATTGCAAGTGAAATAGTCTACTATTTAATTGCTATAGCCTGATGTATACTACGGAAATGCGTAGAGCATAGGTTCTCAAAGTGGGGTCCGCGGACTCCCAGGGGGTGAAAAAAACGCTGTTTGAGGGTTCGTCAAGTGACAAAAAAATTCAAGAAATTAAGAGTGATGAACAGTTTGAAAATATGTCTGCAGTAAGGCAATAATACTAAATCTCTCCTTCGGCTATTTGCTGTTTTGTATTCCTGCGTAGTCCAACTTATTTGGACGTTTTGAGCACATGTGTCGCGGGCACTATCAAAGGTCATTGTTACATAACTGAAATTGGTTGTCAGTCGTCATTGTTACTTCACAACTACAAAAGTCAACAGAACAATGAAAAGACTTCTTAGCCATCTCTTAGTATAAACACATGTTAGCTACTATAAACTTAGAGGCAAGAACAGGTGGTGCGAGCAAAAAAAGCTGAACAGATGAGAGATCCATTTATCTGACCTAAATCAAGTTAATGACGAAGAAGATTTTCAAGAAACTCTTAGATTTCCGTGCCGATAATGGAGTCAAGATAAAATTCTCTTCAATTTCGTTGTCTTGTATCTGGGCTTCTCAGCTACGCACTTGCAGTACAGTGGCTTATGATGGCATCGAAAGAGGAGCCCTTCCTTTCCCAACTACGTGTCAATGCAGTCCCGTCGTTACAGGGCGACTTTGGTGGGCTTATCTTCCCCAAACTAAGTTCGAAGCCCTCAAAATTAAAATATGAAACTATAAATCAGAGAAGGTTTTGTAAATTTTATGAATGAAAAGCCGTCCTGTACAATTGTACAATGTAACCCCCCCTTATTAAAAACTTTCTGGCGACGTTTCTGCATCAGTGTGAGGTTGTTTTTTCAATTTTGGTGAAAATTAAACCGTAATATCGAAACGGAATGGATTTTCGACTAGCTTTGTCTAAAATCAAACCTGGAATATCAATGCCTGTAGGAGAATGTTGTCAGAAGCATAAATCTCGCTGAATCTCAGACGAGTTTGTTTTGAAGACAACAGCATAAGTAAAAAACATGTGCATTTTGTTCATGTGTAACCAGAATGTTGTTTATTCGTTGTTTACAATATTTGAGGGTCCGCAAAAAATGAATAAATAACTTAGGGGTCCGTGAGATGAAAACGTTTGAGAACCCTGGCGTAGAGCAACTGTGTTATGTGCATTCTTTGAGATCAGCCTGACACCTTTTGAAATTAACTACTCTAATGACATTGGTAAATAGTTGTAATGTAAAAAATTAAATAAAGCATATCATTTCGTAGTCATAGTATCGTAAAGCTAATGAAGCTCTTAATCTGCTGTGATTTATAATTTGTAAGGGGGCCAAAACAGGTCTCGCACCAGCATATTTTTTCCTCTCAAGGGCCCTGTGTGAGAGAATTTCTGTACTTTTCTGTTCAGGCTGATGAAGCCACTGATGTCAGCAAAACAGAAAAATTGGCACTGGTCCTTAGATGTTTCAATGAAGCGACACGGTTTGTGCATATATATGATGTTACACTTATTACGGATGTTGTTCTTTGATGTTTGGGACAGCTCGAGTTGGATCACAGATCATCGCTTGTCGGCTTGGGTTTCGACGGTGCATCGGTTATGAGTGGAAGAACAAGTGTACATAAAAGGCTCCGCGAGAGGCTCCTGTACGTTGCTATGTTGGCTGTTATGGACACAGGCTTGGCTTGGTGTTGACTAATGTTGTGAAATATGCTCAAGCAACCGAATTTGATGAACTTTATGCTTTCGCCAGTACAACTCCCTGTTCACATGGCGGTCCACTGTCAATATACAAACGAAATATTCTCTTAAGAGGAAGTACGAGAACTGGAGCATCTGCATGACGCACTGTGGTGGTGTAAAACTAACTCATGCGAAATTGCTCTGCTGTGCCCTAGCTGCATTATGACGTCCTTGGAAGAGGTTGCTTGCTCAGGTTAATGCAGCATTGGCTTACTTGCTGCATTTTTTATGGATGTTCTTTGCAAAGTTGTAAAAGCATCCAAACTTTTGAAAGAAAAGCATCTATGAACATCTAGCTGGTATGCGAAATTCTTTCATGAGTTAGCAGTAGGCCTGCTCTGAAAAAGGTTGACAAATTCTGCAATGTGTGCAATCTAGAGCGATCTGAAAACATGCAAAGGAACCTTGGCGGTTTGATAAATTTGTTGTGATGGAAACAAAAGGAGAAAGGTCCTGTTACCTGCGTCCAGTTCACACAAGCATCTTCTAGTCAATTTTAGATTGTGCGAAATAGACAGTCGTTTTTTTAAATGTTAACTGCTCTACAGTATTCACAGGCTTTTCATCCCTCTATCCTGGAAAACATTTTGGTCAATGCAGCCCTTGCAAGATTTGGGATTGCGCACGTAATCAGTGTGGGCATGTTTTGAAGCACGAGATACCTCTAGTGGAGGAATTGAAAGAGTCTGGACAACCCACATCGCTCGACCAACTCCTTTCGTTCTTTTGTCCTTATAAGGCAGCGTTTGAGTGGCTTTACAAGTTGCTACTTATCGCTGTGATGTTCCCATCATAAACGCTTCATGCGAGAGAAGTGGTTCAAACATGAAGCGAAAACATTTCTCAGAAATTGAATATCCACCGAAATATTAAGTTACATAGATTTACTATGAGTGGAATGAGCACGAGAGGAGGATTTAGACTTATACAGCTTTGCCGACATGAAAACTGCAGGATTAAATCATACAGATTATATGGCCAGTTGTCGTCTAGTGCACCAAAGATTTTGAGCGGTCTGCGGTCGGTCTCGTGAACATTAATGAAATTAACATTTCTCACTGAGAAGTTCATTCCACAATTTTCATATTTTATGCAGCGTTGATCCCGTTTGAATAAGATTTCAGGACTTAGGATGGGCAGAGTTACGTTAAATCAATTTTCTATCAGAAAAATGGCTGATTGGTTCGACTTGGACTTTGTGGGGGCTAGATATTTATCCAGTGTTATTTTCCAATTTTATGTAGAAAAGTTATAGAGTGTGATGTTGGTGAAAATATGTTGTGTCGAAAACAAAAATTTGGAGTCGGTTTCTAACACCATACTGTAAATACCTTCAAGAAAATCGAACTGCTGTCTTATGGTGATGAACTGCAATATATTAGGCATATTTATTAGATTTATCGTCAAGTGTTCAGCGCTCTGTGTTGTAAATAAGAGAAGGCGTGTTATGCTACGGTGTTCGGAACCACCACGCATTTCGCCAAAAAATGTTTGTTAAAAATCGCAATTACATTACGGCAGGTTTTCGTCTCGATGGAGATGAAAATGACACTGCTGGACTATGCGCAACACTATAAGTTAGTCATAAGCGCAACCAATTGACTTATAGCCAAAGTCTTGAATTTTGCCCACCTTCTATATTTGGTCGTCCCCTGCTTGGCCAAACTTTCTGAACGCTGCAATCGCTGCTGGTGGTTTGGCTTGGACGAAATTTCGTGAGTGAGATTTCTAGAACTTGTACAGAGCTGGAAAAACTCGTCATATCCAGTGCCTCAAGCGATTTTCCAAGGGCTTCGATTAATTCTGCTAGAATCGTTAAAACACAACGGTAAAGTTGAGAAAGTAACACGAAAAACTTGTATTAAGGATAAACTGCTTTTGGAACTCATCAAAAGAACTGTTGACTATCTTCGCAACAAAATTCATATAGCAGAAAGGAACGCAAAAATAGGTAGCCTACAACCAATGTATTGTCACTAAAGTTGGTACCATTTCAAAATTTAGACCAGAAGTTTAGAAAACTGCCAAAGACTTACTTGGTAAGCGTTCATTCCCACACGTTTCATTGACTTGGGTCGATGCTGTCTTTCGTAATATGGCATCAAAGGCCAATTTCTTTAACGAGTATTTTCCGTCGATTACCACCGCACATGATGCGGTATTGTCCAAGTTACTCCCAGAATTTCAATTTGATGCTAATTTACACATTCCTCCTCTATCCATCGAGCCGCCTGACGTCTGATGTGTGCTAACCTCTCTTAACCCTAATAAACCCAAAGTGTCTCGACATCCTTCCTAATTTCATTTTAAAAATTGTACACAATCTTTGGCCACGCCGTTTAGCCTCCTTTTCATTATTATCTCAGCAAACTCCCGTTTTCCCAATTAGAAAACAGCTTCAGTTATTCTTCTTTACAAATCAGGATCTCTGAATGATGTTAAAAAGTAGTGGAGGTTGTGCATTTCGAGCCTGAGGTACCAGCATATGGTGTGAAATTTAAAGCCTGGGCTGCCAGCATGGGGTGCACGTTTCAATCCCAGGGATCCAGGATGTGGTAGTAGTAAGTGCGTGGGTGTCATCTGGTGATTGTTTCGCCTGATGTCTGGCTGACAGCAGGTGGTAGAAAGTTTTTAGGCGCCATATTGCGGTAGCTTCGTCTTATGTCTGACTGCCAGCAGGTGGTCTACAATTCAATACCAGGGTAATGGTAATGGTTTATTGTTTCATATGACTTAGCCAACAAGCAGAAGCACCATAAAAGCCATCGCATGCAGTACACCAACCATTAGAGAACATAAGAGCAAATGAAAACACAATGGCACAACAGCTGATCAGTGTAAACAAGGAGGGGCGCTGTGTCATATAGGATTGGCGAAAGACCGTCGCGGTCATCTAGTCAACCAACCCCGTTTATCACTTTTTGACATCAAATAAGCATAATGAAAAGAAAAACAAAAACAAAAAGCGAATGAAAGCAGAACATGGTGAAGAAAATATACAGGTGAAGCCGCATGCCTATGTACACAGATGAGTGGATCGAATTTAAGTGAAGGATTTTGGTATGGTTAGAATATTTTTAGCAATATAAAAAAATTAAAAAATAGCAATAAAAAAGTAAAAAAAGTTACAAAAACGAATTAATGAGGTACAAAAAAAGCAAAACCGAAAAAAAAACAGGTGTACTTATATGCCGAAAAGCATAGAATGTGCACATAGAAAATACGAAAAAGTAAATATACACAAAAAATAAGCAGAGTTACAGATTACTAGAATACACAGTAATGTTGCTAAAGTTCATAATTGGGAATTTTTTTCATGTAGGAGGTGTTTCTTAAGTTTCCATTTAAAGGTAAAGGTGGTTGAAAATTTAATATCGTCTGGTATTGAAGACCATACTTTTGGGCCACTGAATTTAAGAGAACATTTTCCTGAGGAAGAGTTAACTCCAGATAAAAACAGGTTTTTAGAGGTTGCTAGTCTTGTGGAATGATAATGAATTGAGCTGAGTGGAACACAATATTCATCAAAATGATTTGGAAGCAGTTTGTTATGATAAGAGTGCATGAATTTGCCTACTGAAAAGCTATATAGTTTGGGAAGGCATAAGATGTTTAAGTGCTGGAAATGTTCTTCTAGTGATC
>Ga0210059_1002664_pt1 | contig 28114 bp, 18 predicted proteins | sample Ectturendosymbi2_FD_188042 | JGI IMG/M metagenome (GOLD analysis project Ga0210059, IMG submission 188042) | Ecteinascidia turbinata endosymbiont from Florida, USA - Sample 2 (SPAdes) (version 2) | ecosystem: Host-associated > Tunicates > Ascidians > Unclassified | place: Key West, Florida...
ATCCTAAAATCCTACCATTGCCCACGAGGAAGAGTGGCTTCTCTTGACTGACTATCTAAGCACTTGCTTATTACGGAGCCTCGTTTTGACGTGATGTTGTACCCTAGTTTGGGAAACGAAAATTCTGATGCGGACCATATGTCGTATTTTGTGATTAGAGACTTACAAAATAGTCGTAAAACTGCTACTTCAATTGGCAAGACAATAGACTTGTTACATTGATGATAAATGATGATGCTTCTTGGAGAACACTTCCCATTATGCGTGCCATTGTGGCTGAATTTTCCGAAGATCTGGATTTAAACACTTGTCACCGATTTTTGATAGACAATACGTCTTATGTGATATTCCACCAGACCATAGCACCCTGGTTGGAACTTACTCGTCGACAAAAGTTTCGGATGCTGATATTACCGTCAGTAGGATTGAAAATGAGTGGTGAACCCCCGTCATACATCGGCATAATGAGCGAAGAAGAAAATTTGTTATGTTTCACTGCTTGAAATTTGTTTTTATGCTGATAGGATCACAAATACTGCAACACCCATGGCAGATACAATCGCCCATGAGCTACGCTTTAGCGTTTTGAACAAGTATTATGATTGGCAAAGTGAAGATCTGTTAGCAGCTCAAGTAAATGACTCCGAACCTGAGAAAATTTTACCGAGTGTGAAAGCCGCTGTTGCGAAATACTCTGAACAAGCTTCCTTAACCACATGGTCTCGCTTTGTGATAAATAATATTGGATACGTTGTGTTTTTCAAAACGATAATTCTCTGGAATGATTTAACCAGGGAGAAACGTGTATTGAACAGAATGCCATGTATTGGAATGAAAGTGGACAGTGGACCACCTTCATATTCAGGAGTGTTAAGTGCTTTTGGAAGCGCTCGTTATTATCGCATGTAAATAAGCTGCATTATAAAACCTTCTTAATTCAAACCTTGGTCCTTCAGTGGACTCATGTTGATCTAAAATCTGACAGCATGTGTAGAATGCATGATGAAGGAAAGTAAAAAGAAAGTAAAACGTGTGAAACCGCCTTTGCGTTGTATGAAACTCCATGCCCCAAGCTGTCAAAAAGACGCTTATATTCCGTGTTCTCGATGAGATGCATTTATGTGTTCATTTACGTTGATGAAAAGAGAAGACTATAATGTTGTGTGGATTACATCATCTTGGTGATTTCATGTGTAAAGAATGAGAATGTTATGTTGAAATAAGTCGCATTTATGTAACCTGTTCATAATTAAAACTGATTTGTCTGTTTTACGTGATTCTATCTGAATAAGAAATTTGATCAAATTCTATTTGAATAAGAAATTGGATAAAAATTATATTTGAATAAGAATAGGAAAGCTGTTCAGTCTTGTAATAATCCATCCCCTGAAAGCATTGCAAAAACGCTTCCGCACCCTAAAGATCAAGAATCCTTCGTCGAGAAAGACGAGAAGAAAAAGACCCTCCTACATAGTTTCTCAGAGTTGATTGATTATTCTGACATACAAATGAGTTAACAACATACCCGGCAACATGGTTAAAATTTAGTTTGATTAAGAAATTATACTAAAGTCTTAGAACATATTCGTATTTTACTTATTTACTGCGACAATGCTGTTAAACCTTAAAATGACCATTGGTGGCACAATCAACTACGTGCAACCAATTTGCAAATAAGTTGTAGTTTAATCAAGTTTTTTCAATGTTTTGGGAGAAAACAACATTTCCTTATATCCTCCTTTGTATTGCCTTCAAGGCTTAGCCTTCGAAACATTGCTTTTTATACAGTTTGTCACTGTTCTTTGCCTCTCCAATAGAAGTTGAAAGAAAGGACATGCAATTAAATGGTTCTAGAAATTCAAAACTGTTTGAAACACTAAATATCCTAAACCAGTGGTTCTCCGTTTTTATATATCTTATACCTTTTTTTCAAACAAGGATACCAGATTTATCCCCAGTACACTCAGTGTTGGTATATCTGCTCATTTATTGAAACTACGAAAGTAACAAATTTCTACAGTAACAAATTTGTACAACTTTAATTTTGAATCGTTTGTTATGAACTTGCCTTCATAAAAAACGATTCAAAATTAAAGTAAAGAGTCACTCATTAAACGCAAGAAAACATTATCAAAAGTACTGTAAACTGTGATTTTGTAAGTTCCTAATGATGCTCTACACTTCTCATTGAAACGTGCTTCTATTGTCTCCTCATTTGGGAGCTCTACAAGTACAGATCACTGAAGATGTTCTTCGGGTGGACGTTCAGCATGAGAAAATCGGAGTGTGACTCTTAGTTGTGCAGGAATATAATCGTAGTGTGATACTTGCAAACACTTTTATTATTTTAGTTTTTTAAGCATTGCATTTTAAAACTGGACACTGCCAAATGAACACCCACTAAAAAACTCCAAGAGATAAACATAAAAGCAACATTTATGAGCTACTCTGCGTGACTACAGATTTTTCGTACACCTAGAAAATATAGTTTTCAGGCAGAAGCTCATAAGTAAAAACCTCCCGTGCGCCAAGCCTTGTGTTGCTTGTCAAGCGCTTTCGTCAGTAAACGCTTTTCATCGAGACAGGCTAGAATAGATGATAATTTTCTAACGATTGGTAGATTGAGATCAATGAAGAAAAGCCGTCACAGCACCATTTGCAGCAGCTGCAGGAATTTAATAGAAAACTTTCAGAGCTAAATTTTGCTCCACCGCGCCGAAGGCTTGGCACGAACGAACGCATGCCGATTAGCAGCGGAAAATCCCCGCCTCTTTCGAAGTCTGTGGCGACCGTTCCCACCGCATCATCTCCGTCACGGCGAGAGCCAACTCACGTCATCGTCAGAAGAAGTGCGTCGCTTCCAGAAGACAAATTGATTTCTACCGCAACAGTGTCGTGTTGTGCCGTGTGTGGGCAAGTCGTAGTAAAATACCATCGTCACGTGACTTCCACTTGACAGGCAAAAGTGCTTCTGGGTTTAACTAAGCGAGAGAATCAAAGAAACAAAGACTGGCGGAGCCTCACACTCAGGCGAAGAACGCTTCATATTTGTGGTGAGACGGCTGCTTGCTCAACAGCATACCAGGGACAACTGTAGTCAGGCGGTCTCGCAATGTTGCAGCAGCCCAAATTTTTCAAACCAAGACCAGTGCTCTCACTTTTAGGGATTTTGTCCCTAGATTGGAACTTTTGACCCTTTTTAGGGATTTGGGGATTTTTTAGGGATTTTCGGAAAAGCATGAAAATGTGTAAAATAAACTATTTCAGTTCATTTTGGAAATCATATTTGGTTCTATTTTTAACATTTCCCATAGCACTCCGATTTTATGCTGCTGCACCACCACGGATTTAGGGACTTTTAAGGATTTTTTGATGCTGTTATATGGATTTTTGGAGCTGCATTTGTGAGAGCTCTGACCAAGACCGTTCGACTGATTTAAACCATATCTGTCAATGAGCAAGAAACTCGCAACTCATTGTGGCAACTTCTTCAGGATAACAAGCAATGCTTCTCAAATCAAGTTTCTTGCTTTGAGGAGAGTGATTAGTGATGTGGATGTTGGCAGCGCTGGCCCAAGCAAAGCATGCGACGGGCAAAGAGCCAAAATATACTGCTTATTGTCTAATCATATCAAAAATTATGTTACACATGTAATGGCTGCAACATCAGTCTTATGCTAACTTGACTCACCTGGATACAAAAACAAAGTGGCAACAAAAACATGTGTTTGAAGGTGAAGAGAGCAACCTCAGTCTCCTAGAGAAAATTTGGTGCTTATAAGCATGAAAAAAAGTAAACGTTTTGGTTCTACTTGCAAGCCAGCAGCTTTCCACTTTGCAATCGTAAATCTGAGCAAATTCTGACGTGTTTTCTCATTCGTTGAGAATATAAGTCCGTGAACAGCTTCGTTTCTAATTTCTGATGAAACGAATACAAAGAAAACGTTTCATTTAAAAATTTTCTTGGATGCCAACATGAAAAATACTGTAGTGCTTAGCTTGAAAAACACTTTAGCGCGTGGTGTCTTTCTGCTTCCAAAATGAAAAGTGGTTGATTTGATTCTTAATCGAATCGCGTCACAATCCGGAGCAGCTGTCGAAAGTACGCAACAAGGTACTTCCCGTCTAGACTATGTTTCTCTTGCATCCGTCAGGGTTTCTGCATTGCTTCACTCGAACCGAGGTGCCCGCTTTTCGCAAAGCTGTCATTGGAGAATCTCGCAATGCATAACTACCTTCCACCTTCTCAACAAAGTAAAGGTGCAACGCAAAGTACTGCTGCATTCATATGATCGTGTTGTAACTCGAAAATGACAGTGGATGCTGATAATTTGCAGCTCAGCAAAGCTCGATTTATTCGGTCGTTACAGTGATAACCGACCCTATTTTGGTCTCATTGTTCTACTGTATGTTTAATTTGAAAACGAATACCACAGGGAAAATGAGCACACAGTAAATATCGAAAGGAATACATTAGATTCCCTTGCCTTTTTAATCGGTCTAAGGTATAATTTGGTACACAACAACGTATACATTAACCTAAATTAATACTCAATCCCAATTGTTTTCTTTTTGCCTTCATACGATGGACTTAAGTACGAAACGACATTACGGTAGCATGTCCAGTGTGCATGTTTGTTTAGAAAAGCTTGTAATCGAAAGCTGATGCTTGTGTCTATCCGTCGCCGCACTGCAACATGATAATTGCGACCACGACAACAGCTAAAGCAAACATTGCCGATACGAAATACGTTCAGGAAACTGCAGTTGGCTTTAAGTTTACGTAAAAGGAAGCAAAACACTTTGGTCATTTCTAGCTCTGAGGTTTGTAAAGTGGTTCTGGAAATTGAAAAAGTAATAATGTTGTAAACCCTAAAAATCAATGAAATTGTTATCAATCTGTCGTGATCCGTTGAAGGGTGGCAATCTAATACCTGGCTCACTTCGGCTTTGCAAACAAATATTTGCGTCTGTCCAGATCCTTCTAAAACACACTTCGCGTTAGTTTTAGCTGTTTCGAATTTAAAAAGTTTGTTTCGATTTCAGTCATGGCATGAAACATCCGGTTCTGACCGTACCACTGCACGGACCAATAACGAGGTTGATCGAAGGTAATTGAGAAGTTTGGCGGTTTTGTAAAACGTAAGTAATCGGTTATGTTCGGAGTGAGCTGGTCAGTATAAGCTGAAGAAATCTGCAGAACGGAAAACACATTTTTAGGATAGTACGGGTGAGAGACGCCTGGTTCATAAACATGGTTGCAATATACTGTGTATTTTCTTCGTTCTCTTTTTTCGCTTGAACTACTTCTGAAGGAGTTGCACGCTTCTTCGTTTTCAAAATCAAATTTCATTAGTAATTTACCGTAACTGATATGGTGTGATTTGTAAGTCAACAAATTTTGATGCAAAACTGCGAATCAGTTTAAGGTGGTATGCTTGATGGATCCCACTGCAATTTTAAAACCTTGAGTCTGTGGCCCTGCACAGAAAACGTTCTTGCAACTAAAATATTTTTTTGGGTCTGAAAACATAAATGAAGAAAGAAATAAACAGTGTTAAACAAATCTCTGAGGTTAAATAATTGAACACAATCCAAATTTTTTCAGGACACAAGTGACCCGAAAGTTGTGTGGCTAAAAGTCTCTGTTCAGGGCTAAAACGACTGCACTGTTTAACGTTTAAGTGTTGATGTAAGTCTTATACTTCTGTGTTGTACGTACGTTTGCTACTTTCAAAAGTTTAAAATAAAACAAGAGATTTCACCAGCAAGTTTATTTGGACATTTTTTTCGCCAAGTTTTTTTTCCCACTAGCTAAACATTGTTTTAAAAATGTTAGACGCTTTCTCACTTTTTTATAGTTCTTCCTCCAGTAACATTGATGGGTTTATGGTTATTTGTAAGGTGATTAGTTTTCACAAAACCAGAATAAGATATTTAAACACACATTTAAATGTAAAAATGTGTGCTAACATTGTTGGTCTTCAAATATAGCTTAAAGTAAAGAGCCACCAGAACAAAAACTTAGTTTAGTGTATAGTAGTTCCTAGGGACGTACTTCACAATAGCAGGTAAAACTGGTGTCAGACGTTATACAATTTTTACCTATTTTAAGGAAAACCCAGTCTCTCGATTTTTTAAGAAACTTGACTGCAACTGCGAAATCGTGCAATTGTCTTCTTGAGTCCCTTGAGGAGGATGGTGTGCATTAAAGTTTTTCATCACCCGATAAACTGCAAGCTTGGAAATTTAAAACACAAGTTGTGATGACGTGGATGCACCTATTAATAGGAAAAGAGGCTCTTGCCTATCACTGGGAAAGCAAATTAAACTTGGTTAGATGTTCAACTGTTATGACCAAGGTATATACTTGGAAAAAAACAAAACAACGAAGATACCTGCATTTTTTAATAAAATCTTCTCCCAAAAATTCACCACAAAGTATACATTGTGATGCTTTTTCTGAACACGGTCCATTTTTAAAGCCTTAAAACATCGTTACCGATAAGAATTTGTAAACTAGACGTCGTGAAAGGTCATTAGTTTCCTTAAGCTGCTGCGGGATGACACAGCAGATTAATTTCCTTTCTTGTCGTTAGCAAAGTGTGATCACGCTTGTTTTACGCCCAGAAAAGCGTCACGTTTCATTTTATTACTGATCCTCTCGTGATTGCGGTAAGGAGTGTTCACTTGCAGATTTTAAGTTTGCATTTCATATTTATAGCACGTTTTTTTCAGTTTGGTTTCGCGGCATTTGACAATCGTTCAAACCTTTTGCTATTTGTGAAATTGATGGTTGTCTAATTGCATATCCAAAAGTGAGCTTTAGCTTTTCCAACCAGTTGTTTTTGACTTTTGCGTTTAACTCAAATGCGCAGTTTGAAGTAAATTTGCTCAACGCTATCAACTGCGCAGTTCAGATTCATCAAATGGAAAATCACCCATAGCAGAATTCAATAATAGCTTTTAACGAATTGCTTGAAAAAAGAAGCAGATCTTTGTCGGAAAAAAGTGACCATTTTTAAAGATTTGTTTCTGTAGACCACTAATTTTCTCCGCTTTGTTATTTTTTTCTGCACTCGGTTGATAATTTAATCAGGGTTTATTAAAGGAAAATGTTAGGTACCCGGTATGGACCTGTAGGAACCCGATTTCTCTCATTCTAGGGGCCCTATTTTCTATTCCAGGGATCCGAATCGGGTTCTTTAATTGTTCTTCAGGCTTTTGTATGTTTAAAACGATCGAAATGATAGTGTGGCGTTTTTTACGTCCAAAACGCGGTTCATGTCTTGCTTTGCCCTTGCGCTAAATATGGCTTGAAATCCCAATTTTAAGAAATGGAAGCGATTGTCTGGAATTGTGGTGGATTATAAGCTTGTAAATGCATGTAAGCGCTCATTGTGCAGACATCACTTAATGATGAAGAACGTTGTCATTTTTCAGTGCGTGTGAAACGTTTGCACCGAAGCAAAAGCGAACTAGAATCGAAATCTTCCAGCGGACAAAAAATTGTCTTTCAACTACTTTTCACACAAGTTAATTTGCTGATCCAAGCTATCTGCAGTGCCTCGTTTTTAACAAAGTGTTAGCTCAGTCAACAAGGCTTCAAACGTTGTTCAACGCGCAACTGGCTTTGTTTAGCAGGATTTAATCATTTTTTTATACCCTTGTTTTCCAACTTTTTCTCCATGATATTTATTACATTTTGTATGTATTGCTTATACTGTTTAAATATCAATTTCTTATTTATGCTGTTTAAATATGGATTTCAAAGCTTATGCTGTTCAAATATCAATTTATCAGTTGTTTAAATATCAATATGTTAGTATAAACAAAACTGAACTGAACTCACTGGGGTATAATCTAGTCCCCAAAAACCAAGAAACGCTGCATTTTGGGATTGTTTCCACCAGGAAGTTAATGTTCGTTGGCCTCATTCCGAACAGCAGCACCAAGGCCTTTTACGGTGAAACTAGTTTTCGTGTCCCATCACTACCTCAAGCACCGGCATCAGAACAGAAATTATTTCAACGAAAAACTAACAATTTTGAAATGCACCACCACCTTTCCTTAATGAAAGGAAATTGTCCTGACCATAAAGATTTGACTTTAAAACGCTCACATGGTGAAGCTACCACATAGGAGAACCTGGTTTCGGAAGTGAAACAAACTACTGTATCTGTTCCATTAACGTATGAGTGTTGCACCTTTGAGATAAGAACAAGGAACCGCCACTCCGTCTTTATTCTACACTTTCTGTACCATGTGCTTAGTTGCAGTCTTCACTAAACCGTACCGCATAATCTATGTTACACACAATGTCAACGAAAACGTCAAGATTAAAGCAGTATATCCCCATTCCATCATTTTAGGAAATATAGACTCATTCGCATGAAAAAAAGCAACGAAAGAAATTATTGCTATATAAATTTCTTTATCCAAAACAAGGTGTCAAACCACACTAGCATGGCATTTTTATGAAGTGCAGCTTGAATCCACCGTAGCATACCAAGGCTTGAACTAAAAGTCCCCAGAAAGGTTACTTCAAAATCTCCCACCATCCCACGACCACCCAAAGTTCCCCTTTGCCGTACACTTTCAGTTTGACCTTAGCTTACCCGGCACGAGCATGCCAAACTTACACAAAAGCGGAAACCCGCAATCCGCGAGGGTAAACCCGGTCTGCGCAGCTCCTTGGTGAAGACGGGGTTTCAGTTGCCTTTTTGGAGCCGGCACGCTTTCTGTAGAAGTGTTTTTCTCACTTACGGGAGAAAAGTCTTGAAATTTTTCTAATTGCTGCATATGCACGATGGATGACAAAGGTTCTTAAGACAGTACTACACTCATAAAGATGTTCTATCTAAGCAATGAAAATATCTGTACGGGAGGAAAGAGCGGTCGGTCAAAAAATCAGGAAATGCTGGAGGAAGATGGTCAATTGAGAATTTTTTCACACTCAGTGTTTTTGTTGCCTCCGCTGTTCTCATTCAAAGAGCAAATATTGTATTATTTGTAAATAATTGACTATGGGACAGAGTAGTACACCAAAAGTGCTTATTCATCGCACCAAGCTGCCAAAACATCCAAGAATAGCAGCAGTGTTGACAGACTGGCATATTAGTTTTTTCACGTTTCGTTCTAAACCAGCGCGAAAATGCGTCTGTTTTGCCGCATATTCACTCTTATATATCGGCAAAAGGCTAAAAGTCGTACCGGGCTTTTCGTGTTCGGGCATTGACATCAAAAATAAGTTCGAACTTGATGCGAGCTTTGGAGTAATAATGTGTAATAATGTTTATTAGTGTTACCAGTGCAATAGGCCTATACCCTAGCACATAAAGATGAATGAATGAGCTTCTTGTTGGATCTAATGCCCCTAATTTTAAAGTAATGAAGTAGCATTAAACCATTATACAGTGTGTAAAACACTACAGCAGTGGTGCGCAACCTGCGGCCTTCGATCAAAATTTATGCTGCCGTGCATTTGTAATTTAAAATATAAGTTTTGGTGGTCGTGCATCTCTTAAAACTTCCATGTCCACTGTATGAGGACACTTATTAGAAAGACGATCAAACAGACATGTGAAAGCAGGCTAGGTTCAGTGTTTCGAAGCAGAACGGAAGCAATGCAATAAAAATAGTGAACTGTCTGTTGGCCATAATTCGTAAAAATAAACGTGATGCGGCCGGCAATAACGAAAAGCCTGTGCACCTGCGCTCGCGCATCTGCCACTGAAGACCGCATGGTTTTTCTTCTGTTGCAACTGCAAACTCATAGTGTAGACAGATTTCCGACCAAGTAAAGACAATTTTACATGGTTTGCGAAATCCGCAACCGACAATAGAATACGTAGAATGGATTATTAGTTAAGACAGGGGTAACCAATATTTTTGAAACTGAGAGCTACTCCTTGAGCACCGATTAATGCGAAGGGTTACCAGTTTGATAGAGGCTTGTGTATTAAAAACATTTCCTTACTTTACCATTAATTACGTTATTATTTAATGATGTTTATCTAAGTGAAGACACTGATCATGATAATGCTACTTTTAGAACAGGCCCGCGACTCACCTACGCGGGCGACATGTTGCTCACGGTCACCATGTTGGTGACTATTGAGTTTGTTCATTTCCGAGTAACTCGCGTAAACGAGAGCAGAATAACAATCTTCTTGTGCATATTTTACCTTTCTGATTGATAAGCTGTATAGTGTTGATTTGAAATCCGTGGTTTAATCTTTATAATCCTCTGCAAAAACTGGTGAGCTAACCTGGTGCCACAGTTACTGTGAAAAGCCGACACTTTCCTTGTTCAGTGTGAAACAGCAACTGTGTAATCAGTAGGGCCATTTAGAGTCATAAAAGTCATACTTTTTCTGTGCTTCAGGAAGCTATGAAACGAATTTTAAAACAAAAATCGCACCCCCACGACGTCCATAACAAAAGTTATAAAGTCATAAAAAGTCATATTTTCCATGTTCGATCATTGAGTCATATTTTGCATATTTTCAACCTAATTCAGTAAAGAAACCATTAAAACAATTGCAAAACATCGTTGGGTGAAACTATCGCTAGATTTCCCTGCATCCTGCAAACTGAGCTTCAATGTTGGCAAAGAGGAAGGTGAAACAAGCTATTTGGATCAAATATAATGCCCTACCTAAAAATGCATGTTCTTGCTGCCCCCCAAAATAAAGCAATGTCCATGCATGATTTCAATTTTCTTCAAACGAAACTATATGTTTTGTTCATGTTTTGAGCTGCTTATTTTAATGCGGCTTCAATAAAGCATGGGGCTGACTTCTCTCATGCCTATTTTCGCTGGTAATGCTTCTTTGTACAGTCGTTGTATATGTTCTAGCTCAGTCATTTTTATTTGGTCATATAAGGTCACATTTTCTGAAAAATAAAGTCATATTATCAAGTTTCTTAAGCCATAAAAATGGCCCTAGTAATCAGCGCTGGGCTTTCAATGGAAATCACTACAGAACACAAGTCTTTCTGTTGTAGTGAAGATTTACGTTAACGTTGGCCTAAGACAAATTGTATGTGGATCGTAAAGTCCCCAACAAATCCTCGGCTTCTTTGCAAATTAGCTCGCCTAAATTACAAGTAAACAATGAATAGATAAAAAATTTAAATTTTTTGGTTGTAGCCTGTTGGCTGAAAAGGTGAGAAAATGTTTATAAGATGAGAAAAATGTTTGTACTCGTACACAGACATATCACAAGCAAAAAGGCTTGCATTACGAAAATACAGCCATTAATGTAATGCTGGAAACCCTTTAAGTCCCGCGAAAACCACGTTTCATGCAGAGTTTTACAATCCTATAACTCGCCAGGCGATTGAGGTAAAGAGCTGTTCAAACCCTCTACGGATTCAGCAAGTCTTGTAGCCGAAATCGAAAAAAAAATTTGTCGTTTTCGGTGGGGGTTTTTCGGGGGCGAACGCCACAAGTAGGGATGTTTCTGACTACTTTTACATGGCCCTAGGCCCCAACCCATTGGGCCATTATTATGGCTCACGATTTTTTCGGAAACTAAGCCAAAATCCGCGTCTTTGGAGCTCTTGAATGACTTTCTAGCATATCTGTAGCCGAAATTATGGACAAAACACCAAAAAATGGTGAAAATTTCAGCACCCACAAGCCCCAGTCTGGGCTGGAAAACATCCCTTTTCTAAATGGCCATCACTCTGTACAAAGCTGTTTAAATCCGGTCTGAATGGGGAAAGACTTGTAGTTTAGGATGAAAAAAGACTTTTCGCCGTGCGATTTCGACCTTTCTGGCTACGTTTACAAAACCACAGGTTGTTTTGACATGTTTTGACAGGTTTCTCCAAACAATCTGTGACGTCAGCGGCCCGTGGGAGTGCGTGAATCGAGCAGAATCAGCAGCGCGAAACCGCGCGAGATTTAAATGCATTCTAGGCTGTAACACGTGGTTTTAGAGGGTTTGATGGACTTTTTAGCATTTCTGGTTGACGAGTTATGGAAAAATTGGTAGAATATTAATATGGGAAATCCCCTGAAGGCCCTTGTGAATTCCTGACACATTTGAAATATTTTTGGCATAACTTTTGAACCGGAAACGCTAGAAACTTGATCAAGGGCTCTAAAAACGCGTATCTTCAGCCTAGAATCCAAAAATACTGCAAGCCACAATGTTGGCGCGTGGGATCAGATGATGACGTCATATAATTAACCAAAAAACAGACCCCCATCATGAGCCCATTGACCTAAAACCCCCCATCCAAATTAAAAAATGTTTTTTTTTTATTCTAAACTACATGAAGCCAATAGTCATTACAGGATTTGAACAGCTCTCTAGCTCTATCGGCTGCCGAGTTATGGCTGGCCAAAGTTTGGCCTGAAAGAGCAAATTATGCTTTTTCTGAAAAGTTAGGAATTAAAAGTTAGGAATTAATTTTGGCCGCAGATATGCTAGCAAGTCAACCAAGGGCTCTATAAACGCGGATTTTCACCTAGTTTTCAACAAAATTTTGAGACAAAAGAATGGGTCAATGGGTTGGGGCCCAGGGCCGGCCAAAGCTGGCAAAAATTTCCATAACATGTCCTCTTTGTGACGTCACCTACAGAAAACCCCCACCGAAACCAAAAATTGTTTTTTTCGATTTTGACTACAAGACTTGCTGAATCCGTAGAGGGTTTGAACAGCTCTCTAACTCAATCGCCTGGCGAGTTATAGGATTGTAAAGTTCTACAAGAAAAGTGGCGCACGCGGGACTTAAAGGGTACTTGCTTGAAACGTTGCCTTTATCAGCAGCGTTGGATTTTAGGAAAATAGGATTTTAGGTCAAATGTTAATGTATCATGCTATTCTGAGATAGCTTTCATGGCATCGATAACCATCAAAATTGCTTGAAACGGGAGCAATGTCATAGCAGATGTCTTTCATTAACTTTTTGTCTCTAATTTGTCGCTTCAGCAATAATTACAGTATCCTTTGCATGTATTTGTATATATCCAACTCCACAAGCTGTGCGTGGAAACGTGATTGTCATTTAGATATTTATTGGACTCAATCTTGGGACTTCAGTTACTCTTCTTGGTGTAAGAAGAACCATTCTTTCTCTAACCAGGCCGAGAATAGGTTTAAGACATGTTTTTTTATCTTGCTAAGAATAGTCAATAAAATGTTTAAAGACGATCGCGCAGTTAAATCTTTCAAACATTGTTTGCAGACGCAAGAGATTAATTGTTGGGTACTCCAACAATGTGACTATGCAATGTGCAGCGTGTGAAAATCTGTGACCCACCTTTTTGTACCGCTTGAAACGTTATGTGATTTTGTGATATAAGTCGCTACTGTGGAGATTATCTAAAAAATCGAATAGTTTGCCAAACAAAAGCAGCCAACTCCTAGGTCTAGAAGAGGAAACCAAGTTTGTGTGATGCTCAACAACTGTCACCACCAGAAAATGTACGGTGTAATAAGTTGACTTTTCGGCTCCTCTTATTTGACTGCGAACCCAAACGCCTGGCCTGCATCCGTCACTGACCTTATATACTTCATATTATTAGCAATGAGAGTCATAAACTATAATTTTTTGATCGATTACACGAATGTTGCTGGTAAATAGCAATATTTGATCTGGTCTGATACAAGACAACATATGCTGTTAGCTTGGTAAAGCTGACATTAACTGTCAACACTGACCAATGCATGGTCAATGCAACAAATTTTTATTGGTCAATCTACACAATTTGTGTTGGTTAAAACAACTGATATAAATGAAATAATCAAAGATTTTTGGTTAATTAAGCAATAATTTCTAGGGTTGTGTCTGTTAAGCATAACTTTACGCTTTCCTGTGCAAAAAGCCTCAGAGAAAGGGTTTCGCGTCAGCAAATGATTTATGTTGAACAATGAGCTTTTTTCGAGACTGCAACTGGCTTTGATTTGCTGCATGTTTTACGAAATCTTGTTTCATCATAGTCTATCTAACTAAACTTTCCGGTAATGCAAAATATATAAATTGTTTGCTATCAGTAAAATCCCTTGGTCAGTAAAATCACGTTTATTTCATCCAGTTAGAATATTCATTGGCCCAAAAGTGTTTGCATTCATATGATGATGATTTTTGAAAACATTTTAACATTGCATGTTTGGAGTCAGACTGGTGATGTTCTTGCAAAATACTCAATTATTTTTTGGAATACATCATTTTCAGACTGTTTTTTTTTTTCTGTCGTATACACATAGCTGCAGGTGGTAGGACTATGCGGTTAAGTCTAAAAGGAAGAATTGCGAAGATATTCGATCAGATCTTCTTTGGTGGTGTTGGTGATACTGCGTGGAGGGGCCATAACAGTGCAGTGATAGAGGATGTGACTGGCGGATTGGATGTCACCGCACACACAGTTTTTATTATCAGCCAATCCCATTCTGTGGAGGTTTGCCTTAAACCGGTCGTGTCCCGTGCGCAAGTGGTTAAGTTGGACCCATGCTTTGCGGGGCATGTGGCATCCTGGTGGAGAATTAGTGAAACTAGAGATATATGGTTTCAACGAATCTGGTACTAGAGGGGGGGAGTAGTCTTGGTTAGTGAGGTTCTCCATGAACGGTCTTAAGGGGCGTCTCGAGCGAAGTCTGTTGGGAGCGTGCCGTACGTGCAGGGTTTCATGTAGCAGATGATCAGGACTTTGTGATTTACGGTGTAGCTCTATACATGCCGCGTTTCTTCGAGTAGTGGGGAGCAAAATACCAGAAAGGAAAGGTAGGAAGTCTGTAGGGGTAGATCTTATATAACCTGAAATTTTACACATGGCTTCGTTCAACGTCAGACAGTTGAAAAGGCCAGTCTGTGTATGTAATATTGATAAAAAATGCCTGGTGCTTTTTTTATGACGTACCCTCTTTGCAAACTCCCACGTTTTCTGCGCTATTTTTTCGACGTTTATCATTGAAAAGGCAACTGGGGAAAAAGCGATATGCCATGTCAGGTATAAGGTATTTCAGTAAATGAAACAAATATTTTTCTTTTGAACGATTTGTCAACTAATCAGGTTGATTCGATTGGCAGGTACCGATTCAGTCCGAACCAAGCCTACAAATGAAATGATTCCCACATCAGCCTGATCTTTAGTCTTTCCCTGTGTTAAGAAGTTTTGCATGCTGTTACGCTGTAGGAAACCAACGCTGTGTACTCTTCCAATGGTGTTGAAGGTTTTGTTTTTTCCTTTAGCGATACCTTACTAGTTTGAGGGTCAACTTACCTGCGGCAGAAGCGCGGGTCAGTCTCTTATTTGAGCGACTTTCTGTCCGTTAGAAGCCCTCTACAGTCACTGTAAATTGGATTGCTTGCCTTGATTATATTCAGATATAAAATAAACTCACCAAACACTTGAACATGAAGCCCAGCATAAAGCTGTTCAAAGTAGAATAATATTGACCAGTGTTGAGCGTTCACGGAAGCGGCAGGAAACAGCGACTCATCACCGTGATGTCGGGAAGTAAGTTACCGTGTAATCTGGCAGTTGACGAACAAGTACGTTGCATCGCATCGCAAACAAAACAAGTTCCAATCGCTTTTTAGAAACGCATAAAATATTAGGGCTGGCATATATCTGCTATATTTTTATGTGTGGCTAAATTTGAATTACTTGCAAGGGCGGCATTTCCGTTAATTTAGTGCTGGAGGCATAATATGAGTCATAAAAAGCATAAATAAATTTGATTCAGAATAGAGAAACGCGAAAGGTAAAAACAGTTTGCAAAACAAGATCGCAATTGGATGTGATATGTTTATGTTAGCAAATTTAATATTTTTCCCATTCAACGCTAACTCTTGAATCTTGCCTGAAGCGAGGCCGGATAATTAATTTAACATGTTCTCCGTCTAGACAGAAAACTCTCGTCGGAACCACAACAAAGTGAAAGTGACAACAGTTCTTGAAAATGTGCCCGAGGAAGAATCATTTTCATTGGTAGTTGGAAGAAGCGCAAAACATACCGGCAAGGCCTTAAAATGGGTGCTCAGCAAGTCCCATGTATCAATGAGCGAGGACAAAGCTTGGAAGGAGAAATTGCAGGGGTTGGTGTTGCAATTGGTGCCCACTGGCTGCAGTAGAGCATAGTCCAAACCAGTCGTTGCAGACGAGCCAGACGTGATGGATCAACAGACAAGGAATATTGGAATGTCATGTTTTTATACCAACTACGACTTTCTAAAGTTAAACGCTATCGCATTAAAATCTTGCGTCAGTTTCACAGCTTCGTACTTCACTGGATTGGCCAAATTACAATGTCGCCTTTCGTCGATCGATCGCTGAGGAAAACTTTGATGGCTGAAGATTTTGAAACTAATTGGCGCGTGGAAGAAAAAGCAGCGTTGGTTAAGCGCTGTGTAGAAGAATTAAAAATGTTTTAGTTGTTCAGGGCCAAGCCCAAGCTTGCCTTTGAAATACTGTTCTGTAAATCAGTCCTTGGTGTCATCTGCAAGTTGCATCTTTGTTTAAAAAAAACTAAATATAACAACATTTTCGCTTAAAAATAACGCGATGAGCAAAGTTGTCAAAGTGCAAGGAATTTACTATAATTTTCAAATTAACTTGAACTTAATTCATAGATCTTTTGAATCAAGGAAAGTTTACATTAAGGTAGATTTTTAACCTTTACTTTAAGGTAGAGTTTTCAACAACAAAAACAGTTTCTGTTCTACTGTAAATAATCGCATCAGCAGTTCAGTTTATTCGGGAAAACCACACACACATAAAAGCAACTCACCCAAATAAACAAGATAAGATAAACATGCAAAAATAATATACATCATAAGCATACAAGCATAATAACAGACAGGTTTCTAAGTTAAAACAAGATTAAATCATTGCATTGTAGTCTGCCACTCCTTTATCACGCACAGAACAAAAAAATTATGAAAATCATATTTGCATGTTTCTGGGACACCTAATATAACCAAGCGGTTTTCTAGTTAGGTTCCCCACTAGTCTAATGGTACTATAGGGTTACATTAATAAGGTTCTTTACATTGCGCCATGAGAGATGGTTATAATAATGAGAAATGCTTAAGGTAGCTTATATTTAACAAGGGTTGATATTGGTTTAGGAGGTATAACTTGTATTTCTTTTTGAAAGCATAAAAAAGTTGTACTTTCAAATTTATATCCGAAGACTTCCAAATCTTAACTCCTATATAAGCAAAATCTTTTTGTCCAGTAGTTCTTGTCCAGCTTTGCGAATAGGTTGTTAAAAGCTAATGGCAGACAGCGATGTTCGAACTGATACATCATTTTAGCTATTTGCAACTTGTAAATGTCATTAAGATGTAAAGTTTTAAGCTGTGCATACATTTTTTCAGCATTTGCCCTATATGAACTGAATGTACTCAATCTTATAAATTTATTCTGCATTATGTTTATTGGTTTAAGTAAGTACGGTGAAGCTGATCCCCAACTAGTTACTGCGTACTGAAGATGAGAGCAGACTAGATTATAATGTACCGCTATTAACCAGTTAACAGGAAGGTAATGTCTAAGCCTTGAAAGAGCTCAACACGTTTTGAATATTTGTTTGTTTTTTTACTTGAGCTATGTGTAATTTCCAGGATAGCTTGTTATCTAGTACTACTGCCAAGCATTTAACATTTTCAACTTTGAATATAACATGGTTATTAATGATAATATTCATGTCAAAATCCAGAGGCATTTTTTGTTTTGCAATCAGCATGTAATGGTAAAAAGTCACTTTACGAAATGCATATTGAGTTGTCGCTTTAAGGCATTCGTTTTTCTTTATGTACAAATAGCTGGAAACAATCTGTCAGCAGACCTCTAAAAACGTCCAAAATAGGGATTTAGTGAAGGACTGACTCCCTTAACGATACTGCAGCTAAGAATGAGTCGAGAAACATCTTTAAGAAGGTCATCATTTTTTGGTAAAGCTGCGTGGACGATGCAGATTACTTCAACGCTTAACATGGCGTGAAACCCTTCCCGAAAATGCAAGATTTAAAATGTGTTTTCAGTTTTTGCTAAAGGCTGCTTCATTGACATTTGCCTCCATCAAGTGCACGTAGCTGTCGTACGTAAAACAAATCGACAGCTTCAATTGCTTGAAGGTAGTAACTTAGAATTTGAAATGGCCTATATTAATAAGCAACAAGTATAGCTAGCATTTTATCAGAATTTACCCAGATAACTGACATCAGCTAAAAATAATACCTCTTCCTGTTGTAAACGTCTGTTAGGGCAGAGGTATTTAAACAAGTGCCAATTGGCTCACAAAGGGAGCAATTTTTAGTTCTTGGGAGGAAATTTGTTCCAGAGAAGAATTGGGCTGGAAAAACTGTGGATGAAAAAAACTTAAGTTTTTATTATTTAATATTCAACTCATAAAAATATGGGCAACGCGGTTGGTTTAGATGGGAATGAATGCAGTACGCAAGGAATAGCTGTTTCAACTGCAGTGACTCACGTTATAAAAAGTCTGTGTGATTCGAACACGTCTATTGTTTCTGCACATTAGGAAGTGTGAAATTTTTGCAATTATATTTTTTGTGATTTTTGTTGGGAAAGAATTGACAATGTTTGGGTTTGTAAGGGGAGAATATGAAAAAAACTTTGAGAACCACTGTTTTAGCGTATCTGTCAGTTTAAGATGCCGTTAACGGTATAGGTGAAAGCGAGCAACGCATTGGATGATATGAGCGACCAATGGCTCTGCGGCAGACTGTTTACTTTAGGTTTTAAGAGTATGATTCGTCGTTGCGTCATATTCGTGTTGGCCATGAGCTGATGTGTTTGTCAGCACTTGTTCGTCAAAAATATAAACAATGAGCTTTTTTGGGGTTGCCGAACGCTTGGTGTCGCAATAATCTTGAGTATTGGAAAGTATTGAGGGAGGCTAAAATATTACCTTTTTCCCTTTAACATGAACTACAACCGTTTATACGTTAAGCTTAAAAAACATTTTAGTCGACTTTAAGCAGAACCTAAACCAGTTAATTTGCGTAACTCAGTCTGCATTTCATGTTTGACTTTACCAGAGGTCACCGGAAATCGATCTGGGATCTGGATACACTCCTGTTCGGTTTACCGACGTAATCTCCACCGAACCATGCAACATTTGAAAAAGGATTGTTAGAACCAGTGCGTCTAAGTTTTCTTTCATAAGCATCTAAATAAATGTTTTCTGTTCAGCAAATGAACTTATTGGAACTCCAGGGACGAAGATACATTTTCTCTTTGCCGTTCTATTTCCTGTCTACATTATCAAGGGGGAAATAACCTCAATAGCCTTAAAGTTCAAGTTTGTTGCTTTGAAATTGAAATCTGCAGTCGCATGTTGGTGTACGTTTGGAATACCGATTGATTCTCTCGAAAGATACTTAAATGTCAATGCACAACTAACTTTACAGCAAATATTTGTTTTGGTGCAGCTGTTGGACCAAATGGCAGTACACCTGCTACATAAAACAATATTCTCTGGTAAAGATATTTCGGACACAACTTGATATTTGGCAGGTTAGGAAAGAAAATGAAAAGGTGTGCTAAAAACAGAAATAAAATCATATTGAAGATTTTTATCATGCTATATGGGTTTTTGTCATACATGTTGGAAAGGACCATAACGTCCTTCAAAACGTGCACTTAATACTGGTCTTCATCTTTCTTAGTCTTTAACTGTTCTTCCATCAGATGTTTCCATTGTAACCGGGATTTCTCAGCAGTACCAAAGTATTTGTGGTTTTTCGGTAGCAAGTGATTTCGAAAATCGAAAACGGTTTTTCCTCCTAAAGCACTTCTGGAGCTGAAGGTGAATTGCTGCAATGATTGCTAATTTCATGGAGTTCAATTCTTGTTCAAGCAAAATTAAACCAAATTACATTTTTTCAAACCTTTTGGTATAGCGGTTAATCAGCAGGCATTACATTGGTGCACTTAAACAAGGCACCGGTAATGTTCGTACCTTCTTTCATCGTATCGGAAGTACCTCGACTTAACAGCAACAATTACAGCCCATGATGCAACTGACGATCGCACGCGAAAAGTCTTCATCAACCGAAGTTGGAATAAAGTTTGATATAATCTAATGCACTCAATGAAGTTTCTTATTTCTATTCCACGCACGATTTTCTTCAAAACGCTGCCGAAACCAAAACCAACATTCTCACAGCACGGGTCAGCGACTTTCCATTGAGAACGTTACTCGAAGTCGCTTGTACTAGCGCAGGAATGTCAGTCGATTGTCGTTCCATCAAAACTAAATGGACACTTATAAGGTTGAACGACAGTCATAGTGGTTGCTGTTGACACAAGCCTCTCCTTAAAAATGGTCACAGCACTTTGTAAGCCGACGAAGCATGTGACCAAGACAACATCAAAGGGAGCTGTAGTGGAACAGACCGAGTATTGATAAAAAGACATGATAACGACACCACGCAACCACTGAGCTACTTTGATATGGCTGAGGATCCACAAATGACTATTGTCTTAGATCTTTTTACTGCAGACTATGCCAGAAGATCCATCTGGACATGAGCGCAGGTTTGCACGTCCAAGCCGTCTGCGAATATCGCTGGGTCATTCGCCTGTGTAAGAACGGCACGCGTGGTAATTTTTATTTCATCGTCAAATCACCGATCTCCACTACGATAAACTTCAAACTCAAAACAAATGCCAAGGGCCAGGCAGAACTCCTTGGCACGTTTAGTAAATACAGATGGAAGGGGTGGTTTGAACGTCTCGCTTGTGATTGGTCGTTCACCTCAAAACAAATCGATTTTGCGTAGCTGCGCTTTCATTGACTGCCAAACGTCCAGTCACGCCGCGGGGGCTGTTTTACTACTAGCAGCGGCAAAGGAAAAACGGTTCACAAAGACGCCAGGCACTTTAGATTCGGACGAATTTTTCCACGACGTTAGTCGGCCTCAATCGTTAAGCGAGTAGGTTGTATGACTGGGATGTTTGCTTCTTTGCAGGAAGGAAAAAATTTGTACTTCTGTGTAGGAACAATGGCTTCAACCATTACTTTAAAGTTATGCATATTGTTGGTGGCCGTAGCTGCGGAATTGGTCCTGCCGTTGGATGCTTCTCCGTCAAGAAAAAAACGTTCGCCTCTCTCTTTTCGCCCAATGCAGGCCACAGAAAGGGTGCAAAACGACGACCTAACGATTGTCGGAGCTGTGGCGCTTTGCCCACTGGCACAAAGCATCAGAGCCTGCCTCGGAAATTGTTCTGAGAATTCGAATTGCCGCCCACCTAACCGATGCTGTCGAGACCGATGTGGAACTTTTACGTGTGTGGCCGTGATCGAGGTAAGCTCATGGTAAAAGCACGATCAAAGCGCTGCTGCATATTTAGCAACCTGCCAGACAATTCTGCTGCGTTTTAAGATTTGCTGCGCGCCTATCACGACGCTGTGGTTACTTCTACAACACCTGTCGCGGTGTGGCAAGTCTTTAATTTATTGCCGTACAGGCGAAAGCTCGGATTAATTGTGATGACATGGAGCATAACCCTGAAGCATCCTGTCTATCTCCTCGTTGCGCAGATGTTTCAGAAATTTTTTAATTATACTGTAAACCACGCGGTTTTGGATATGAGTGTGAAACATTTCTCCAAGATGAAAAAAAATTATTGAAGTTGCAGGATAATTATCGCTGTCGAAGTGAGCGCTCCACACCTGTTGCACTCGGCAACTTCCGACGTTAATTTGTGCTGATGTTTTAAAATTAAATTGAGTGAAATACCGTCTTGCTAATCGAACTTTTGCGATCATAGTGCAGACTTTTCGCTGGTGAGGTCCGTTGTTGTAGACCAGTGCTCTTCAACCGGTGTGCACGGTGCACCAAAATATGCGAGGGGTGCACAACTACGAAAAGATGCACAAGGGTGCATCACAAACGTGTCACACTGAACAGATACATTTTACAAAAACTTTCTGTTAGCAAAAATGACCCATTAACCAACCAACGACTTTTAGGGTTTAGCCTAGACTTGCACATTCTAAAGTGTGGCGCGTAAGCATCAGACCATGTCACGCTAATTGTTGTAATTCGTTGATTATTTGTGATTCATAAGTAACAGACAATGAGTCATTATCAATTGAATTATATAGCTGAGTTACTGAATTGGGGTAATTGCTTATTTAGGGAAGTGTACTTACAAACATGGGCGCAGTTAGGTGGGGGGCACGGGGGGCGCGTCAGTAAATAGGGTGGATGAGTTCGTCACAACATCTTCAAGGGTGCACCATAACAAAAACGGTTGAAGAGCAATGTTGTAGACCAATAATTCTCAAACATTGTCTAATCGCGTACCATTTGTGCATCCTGCACCGTCACCGCGTACCGCCTTGTTCCAGGAAAACTCAATGGAAAACCAGAGTTGACACAAATGCGACATGTACAAAATGACTGTAAGAAATACGGACCAATTTGAAAAACCAGCAATAGAAGTACACAAAAATTCAGGAATTTATTAACAGAACCCAATAAGTAAAACTATAGCTGTGAATATAATTTTTTGTGAAGAAAAACAGAAAGTAGGCCTATTGCAGGAACACCTTCAAAGCTTTCGCGTACCACAACTGGTACGCGTGTTGAAATCGACTGGTATAAAACATATGCCGTGTTTATCGATCACTCCCGGTTTTCTCACCCATCTGTAAGCTAAAGGTCTTTGAGTAATGACATAAACTGAGTTGCAGGTAATGGTACCTACAGTGAAATTAATAAACTACATAGGTGTCATAAACATTACCTATGCTATTATGTCTTTCTTAAACAACCGTTTCATAAAATTCTAACTTTCATGACTTTTTCAGAGATTTTTGGCGAGTATGCTAGGCGCATTTTCTTGTTGGTGTAAATCGCTTGCAGTGGGCGAACCGACTTTGCCACAATATCAGTGTCTCTCATGTTCGTGTTTACGCGCCACTAAACGCACACTTGTTTGAGACCAACTCGTTCAGGTGAAAAGGATCACTTTGCTACAGCTTTGACAAAATAAGTACATTTATTGTTAGATTTGACAAAGAGGTTTGGGCTGTTGCAGAGGGGATATGTTATGCGCATAAACATTTAAATTTTTTACTTTTGATGGCGTAGGCATTGAAAGTAAATCAAAGAATAAAATTAAAACTCCAATTGAACAAATCAGCTAGGCTTTGAAATTTGGTCAAATTGGTTAAAGTAGAGCTCCATGTAAACAGTGGAACCTTACGATGTTAAATTCTTTTACGGAAAATGTTACTCTTCTCTCGTTGTCAAATCTGTAACAAGGCTAGTATTTGCGTACAGTAGTTCATGCATCATTTTCAGATTACCAGGTTCTATCTGACACTGCTGCAATGCAAAAGTCATTGAACGCCCAACAAAGAGTTACCTGGAGTCGAATCAGGTCTTTCGATCGGGAGATGTTTGCGCATGCGATGACGTTATTTGTCGCTGAATGATCTCACCGGCACGTCACAGGATACAGTTGTTGAATATTTTCGTTTAAAGCATAAACTTTAGCAGAACAAGTTGCCAGCCCCTTCCCGCTCTTGAGAGCGGTTCGGAAAGGCTTGGCTTGATTTGGACGGAATTTTTTTTTTACTCTGCACCCGCTACAGCGGCAAAAACATTCGCTGCGAATGCGTCAGTTTCAAATATCTCAAAGACCGACGTCGCCTAAGCTCTGGAAACTTTTTGGTAGAAACACGAGCGTATTTTGGCTGAAAAACGAAACCTGGCTTCCGCTCCGCCGCTGCACAAAAAATAAGTTATGAAGACTCCGTTTCCTTTTGGAAGTGCGGACTCCAATGATTACGTACGTCCGCTTTTTGGTCAGCTCCAGTTGCGCATCGCATCCACCACGTTCTGCGTAAAATCCGGTTGCTGACGTAACAACACATGCAGCTCGCAGTTTCGTGTTAGCCCGACTCTGAGATGAATGTTTAACGTTGTATACAGGCTAGGTACTTGCAGCTAAAACCACGGCGCATTTGGGAAAAATACGGTTGACAAATATAGTTGGTGTATTTACTCAGGTGAGAGCCTAATGAGTAATGACTACCGTAAAATTAAACATTCATTTGACAAAACTTTTGCTTGATTACCAAACTTTTATGGCCATGTTTTGACAATTTTAGGCTAACTGTTTCAAGGAAAAGTTTGTTAGTCAAATAACAGATGTTATCATAGAAACTAAGCGCCAAATCTAAAAATATTGTTTTTCCTTGTGCTTTTACGTGATTGCTTGAAACTTTGTCTTTAGATAAATTATGTTGATGCAACGTACAACTTCGTCTTAAAGCTTGTAAAGATATTTTCTGATTTCCTTAAATGCTTGACGGCATTTTACCATCGCATTCTAATCACACAGGAAGTTCGTCCATCGACCTGCGAGGAAGCAGACTGCCAAAGGCAACAGGGCTCGGTGTGTGTGACAGAGAACGGGCGAGCCTTTTGCAAATGCACAGCATTTTGTCCTCTACCCAAGAACAACACCAGTCATCTTTGTGGTCCGAACAACTTGTCTTACTTAAGCAGGTGCCACATGGACAAAGCGGCTTGCGAGATGGAAATCACGATTCCCGAGGTCGCTTGCTCAATTGTGCTGCCGAGGGGAAGCACCCTACCGACCCCCAGTCTTTCGCAAGCCCCCGAACCTATTTACCTACCTACGCCACACCTTGCTAGAGCAGGGGACAATGTATCTCTAAGGTACGTTGTGGCCGGGAGCCCGGAACCAAACGCCTGCTGGAGACGGCACGACAGCCCATCTTGTTTAACGCCTGGCAGCACAAATGGCAGAATATCAGTCAGCACCTCTGACAAGTCTCTCCACATTCGGGAGGTTCGCTTGAGCGACAGTGGAGCGTACTCGTGTTTGGCAGAGAATTCCATTGGTTCAGTTGAAGTCACCTACACTCTGATTGTAAGAAGTAAGTTTTTTTGCTACGAAGGCGCCTTGTTTTTGTCAAAATTTGTAGTTCCGTTGAATCAGTGTTTTTTTTAAGGAAAATGTTAGGAACCCGGTTTGGATCTGTAGCGACCCGATTTCTCTGATTCTAGGGACCCGATTTTCTCTGATTTTAGGGACCCGATGATAATTTTCTTTGATTCTAGGGACCGATTTGAAATTTTAGGGCCCGAATCGGGTCCCTAAAACGCCTTAAAAAAACTGATTGAATTAAAGTAGGAATAATTCAAAATCACGGTGATGCCGAGCTGTCAATTATTTTAATTTGATGATATCTCAAAGTAATCGTGAAAGAGATTGGGAAACAGTTCGTATCCAACTTAGCAGTGTGATAATAACGGGTAGAAGGATGAATCATTAGCGCTGCTGTGCAAGTTTTTGTTAGTCGGTGAGAAAACGTTTTTTTCTCGCGAATGTGAAAAGTGTTTTTATATAGACAACCAAGTAGAATGCTCCTTTTTGGAACATCCAGTAGCAGCAATTTAAGCGGGCAACGTGTTACAAAATCGCTACAGCAAAATAATTTTAATATCACTGGTGGTGGTTTAAATTTTATTTTGTAGTGTTGTGTAGAATGATGCTTACAGAAGGTAAAATATCAAAGATTTTGTTAATGTTTTGATAATGTAAGGAGAAGTCGAAATGGATAACCGGTAACATTGGCAGCACAGCGCAATGCTTTTCAGTGGTTATGAAAAGACTTTAATCATATTTATGATTCATCAGGGTATCCCCTTTTTTGCGATCGCAAGCATCCAGATATTTTCCATTTTTAATTTCGCTGCTATCTGTTGTGTGTTACTGCAAGGCGCCGGACCGATGATCCCGAGGACTATGGGTGTGATCAGCTTCCGTGAGAAGTGCTTGGCTAATGCTAAGTCGCAATCACGTCGTTGTGGTGAGAACACACGAGACAGACCTCTGCGGAAGTATTGGCAGTTCGATCGCAAAACCGAAAAATGCGTAGCGAACCGTTTCCGCGATTGCAGCGCCATACTGAACAAGGTAAGCAGGAACATTTTGCCAGAGCAAAATCTGTTCAAACTCTGAAGCAGTGATTGCTTTTTTCTGCATATGGGCTTGTCAAGGCATTTTACAAAAATGAGCTGATTTTATTGCATTTGAGGAATCTGGCTGATGCGCCAAACATTTGTTATTACCGAAAGCATCCGCACAGTCATCGCCAAGGGCGGATCCTTCTTTGCGCACAATCATCGCCAAGGGCGGATCCTTCTTTGCGCACAATCATCGCCAAGGGCGGATCCGCCCCTGGTCATCGCAGATTTACTCCGGGCGCTGATCTTTGCTAAAAAATGTGCATGAGGCGGCGATAGCTCAGTGGTAGAGTGTCCGCCTCTCAATTGGAAGTTTATTTGATCGATCCCAGGTCACTGAGTGAATCGCGGAAGCGCTCCTTGGGCAAAAGCGGTCACCCCAACTGCCCCGGCAAGAAGTAAGTTTTAAGCTTCGTCCTGGCGCCAATTGCCGTCAAAATCAAATTAAAAAATGTACATAAGCAATTATATGTACGCAAACGCCCTTTTTTCATTGCTGTAGTCTGCCGTTGGTGATCACAGGCTGGTGACATACACCCTCGCCTAAGACCTTCAGAACTAAAGGCAGTTAGACACCCGTTGTGTTTTATTTTTGCGTCATGCTCATCCACTCTAATTACACCGAAGCGTGACCTGAACTGTCTTTAAAGCTAGTGGTTAATAGAGACAAGTCTGTAAATTCCAAGATCAAAATCTGAAGAGTTTTCATTTACCTCTTTGACACAATGTCAAACAAAACATTTCAAAACCTAATGGTGAAAAGCTAACTAAAAGTTCAAAACCAAGCCTGAGCTGCATTGCAATCAGCAACTTCATAAAAAGGAGGCCAATAAAAAACAAAGTTCATAAAATCTCTCATTTTTCCAATATTTTGTTTAAAAAGTTTGCTATACTAATGGATCAAAAGACTGTCTTTGGAAAGAAATCCTTTCTCAGCAAAGAATCAGACACTATAAGATCTTACAGAGTATATATTTCGCCTACGATGTAGGCATCATCAGCTAGGGTCAAAAGTAACGAGCTTTGTATTTACTATTTTTGACAATATAAGCTTTCAAAAAATAGCCAAACCTTTGGAATGTAGCAAAGCCAAGAATGGTATTGAAACTTTCTTGAACTGGTGAAAAATCTCGCTGATGAATGAGAAATGATTTGAGTAACAACTTCAATATGTAATACTGTATTTTAAGCTTGTCATCTTGAGACCACGCGTATGGTATTTGCCTAGGTGGGTTAGAAGATATCGTCCGGTAAAAATTTTTAGCGTTTTTCCCATATCCCAGCGCGTTTCTTGGTGTAGAATCGTCTTTCTTCAAGCATTCGTGAAGAGCTTTCAAATTTGTGTCGCTGTTATATGCTGGTAGTACAAAGTGAATCGAAAAATGAAGATTTCAGTTTTGGACGAAATAAAAAATTTCATGCGGAACTTAATTTTCATGCAAAGCACGATTGGAAAACACACAGGCGGTACAATTAGCATACTGGTAACTTGTATGCCGTTAGCTTTTGCTAAAAATACTTCGATCCGTCTGATTCCAATAGGCAGTGCACTGATGCCAAGCATGAGTAACAAAGTAGATGTTTGTGATATGCCTTTTTGTAAAGCCCGTTCATTCATTCATCCACAGTCTTATGAAATGTATTGTGTTGTGTAAGGTCTTCGCTCCCACACGCAACGCGCGAGATTTTAAATATGCATCGCAGTAACAAGGAAAATACAAATACAAGAATGAACTCGAGGATATATACGTGACAATAGTAGAAAAATATACGCTTGATAGCGCACATACATTTACTTTGATGAAACACAAGCATATAGGATACACGCATGAATGACGCCATCATGATTATTATACTGTAATCCTGCGATGACCTCGAAGTACACCGATTTATAAAATGCTTGAGGGAATGAGAGGCTGCGAAGGACCATGGGTCATTTAGACTGCAGACCTCCCAAGGACGAAGAGATACTTATATTGTAAAGGGGACAGTGTATGATAGCCAGTAAAAGTCTTTTTCTCTGGGTATAAAGTTTGATATGCGCAATGTGTTTATATGGTTTATTGAAGCAAGATATGTTGTGGACAAAGTCAAGCCACCAGTAAAAATG
>Ga0210059_1002665_pt1 | contig 28113 bp, 14 predicted proteins | sample Ectturendosymbi2_FD_188042 | JGI IMG/M metagenome (GOLD analysis project Ga0210059, IMG submission 188042) | Ecteinascidia turbinata endosymbiont from Florida, USA - Sample 2 (SPAdes) (version 2) | ecosystem: Host-associated > Tunicates > Ascidians > Unclassified | place: Key West, Florida...
GGGAAGTTGCTGAGGGGGAAGTTGTTGAGGGGGAAGTTGCTGAGGGGGAAGTTGCTGAGGGAGAAGTTGCTGAGGGGGAAGTTGCTGAGGGGGAAGTTGCTGAAGGGTAAGTTGCTGAGGGGAAAGTTGCTGAGGGGGAAGTTGCTGAGGAGGATCCTTTGGAACATTTGCAAATGATTTGTTGCTTTATTTTGAGAAACATGTGAATTACTTCAGAGCTTAAGGAATGTGGAGCCAGAGTGGTTCATAAACTTTTTAGCAAACAATGCAAAACCTAACTGCGAAGTTATCAAACGGGGTACCCATGGCATCTCTGAAAAAAAGGGGGAAGAGGCGACCGCCTCGTTCGCCTTCCCTAATATCCATCCCTGAGCCTGTAAGCTAGTTTTGATAAGTTTTGTAAATTTTTTATTTTCATATTATAACAAATGTGCAATCTAATGCGACATGTTTAGTGTCGTTTGTTAATTCTTTTTTTTTTCAACTCCTTTACCAACGAAGATAGTTCCCAGTGTCGGTATTATACAACATCCAAACTCGCACAAACAATCCTACGAGGTTGGGTAATTGCCACTAAATACCGAGTCCGAGTCCATTCGTTAAATTTCAAACATGAGTTCAAGTCCAGGTTTTGAAAATTAGTTACAGAACATTAGCTTAGCGCTACAGTTGATAAAGATCCATGCTCACAGATTAATGAAATTCAGTTATGTGCCTATGGGGATGTCTCCCTTGCCTTAACTGTAGTGCATGTCTAGGAAAAATACGTGGGCCATAAATATGTTGACAAAGTGAGTTCAAGAAACTTCCAAACACAGGTAAAAATATTCATTATGTTAGAAATGTTCAAACGGTCTTCGTCATAGGAAGGAGTTGCGCGGGGCTCTATGCCATGGCCTATTTGGCCTACGCGTAAATCCGTCACAGACTGTTGGGGTCCCCTTTGAAAGCAGAGTGCTTGCTTTAAGATATGCTTCGGAATATATCATATGAGTGGATAATAAGTTTTTCACCAAAAATGAGAAACATTTACGCGCGAAACACCTCGAGGGGGACCCTAAGAAGGGCGGCCCGAGGCAAGTGCCTCGCTCGCCTCCCCTTAAACACACCGCTTGTTGAAAGGGAAAATGTGTGAAATATATTTTACTTTTGTGCAATACAAAATATGATAGGATTATCTGGGGTAATCCACGATAATCTTTGCCCAAAATAATCCTTGCATCGAATACACTGATAAAGTACAAGCCGCAGTCTTGTACGCCCACAACTAGGCCTGTAAGAAACTTGACGTCGAGCACTGCAAACAATGAACGCTGAGGCTTTACGTTTAAACGCGTTTATTACATCACAAACAAATGAAAACAATCAGGCCTTATAATTCCCGGTCAAAGAGGAAAATGGGGTAATTTGCCCTGCTCCACTATTTTTTCTGCTTACCGCGACGATATCGCTGTAACACATTTTCAGAAACAGTTTGAAAAAAATAACTTAAACGACTGAACAGAAAACGGATCGGCGAAAAAAACAACTGTGTTCTAGTGCTTCCATTTATATTTTAGGGGGGGTTAAATTCAGTTTGGGGGTTTTAAGCCCCCAAAAGCTCGCCGTGGTGACATATTCAGTGACATAAACTCATTCAAGCATCTCGCAACCCTGGTTCCTGGGGTTATGCTGAACATTTTGCAACAGGTTTCAAGTGTTTGTCTTCCGAGCTGAACTAGCTCAATTTTGGGGTGACCATTTTGGGGGTATCTGGCTGGGGGCTCCACCACTTAAAATGTATGGCATTGATCATTTATTCTTCCTGGGATTATGCTGGACATATTGCAACAGGTTTCAAGTGGTCACCTTTCCAGCTGATCTAGTTTAATTTTGGGGGTAACGTTAATCGCCCCCACAAACACACCCACCAGGTGTGGCACGGCAGACCACCAGTTCCTTGTAGAGGAAGGGATACCAGATGATGTGATGCCATTATAAATTCGTTACCTTTCCAACTAACTTGGACCCTCTAGGCTCCCGGTCTATGCCGCCTTGGGTGCATGGAAGCGAAGCATTGGGAGTGTGTGCGATTGTACTTGGCGCGTGGTGCAGACCGCGCAGGCAAAACCGTGGTTGTGGTACTCTGTGAACAGCAGCAGCCTGCTGAGGGTTGGCGCCACTGGACTGCACGGTTACTTCACACATGCAGTAGTACAGCTGTATGGTGACATGACCTGTGGAAGCTTCACTCTGATGTTACTTGCAAATTGCGTGCAATATCTATGTTGTTTTTGATGTTAATTTCTTATACCATTTTGAGGTGTATTTTTTGCTGTCAACCAGTTTTCTTGCATAATTGTCCTAGTTTCCATACTTTGACTAATATAATTTCTTCTTGGCTCACAAAAATAAAGAAAATGATTTAGCTGATATGCGCAAGGTTGTTGTGGATGCATACTTGGGCAAATCATTTGCTCTACCTGTTTTTGTAAACAGATTGCGTTCTGTTTTATCTCTGAAGTGGCCATTCCATTGTGTCTTGTTAGTCAACGTCGGCGCAAAATGAACTTGTATTTGAAGGCGGTGTGACATGTTGCACGAACCTGCAAGCTCTGATTTTAAAGTGTTCAAAATTTGAGTGATTATTTTTCAGTTACTTTTGTATAGGTGTGTTTTTGAAAAAGAAAATACTTTTGGCATCTTTCTGTCATAAGTGACTTATTCTGTAAAACATTTTGACTAAACTCCTCTGTGTGAAGGCACTGTGAGTGCACAAGATGTAATTTAAGTTAGTTTGAGATGTTAGGAGCCAAACTGTTTAATAAAATCTGACTTTTTCAACTGAGGAGTTTGGCTTTTTTGGCTGGTTCCACTTTAGTTCTCGGCTTTTTTAGCGATTTTTTTGGCCTTTTTCTTGAATGTTCGTTTTTTGTGATAAACGAAATCTGACAAACCTCTTTCAGCCTACGGTTGCCATGCTGCTGCCATGCTGTTTCACTAACGCTATCACAGCGCTCGCTTGATTTTCTCCTCGGTCTGTTTTCATCTCATATGCTTTCATGGCGTCTTCCTTCAGAACGTCGCATCGCTATGATAAAAAGACGAAAGTCGTTTGACAAATCGCCGAGTGCAAATACCAAGGCGCTTGATGCTAGCAAAAGTGGAAGGCTTCATCTCGTAAACTGTGCCTGTTGCCGATCTGTTTGCACTGGGCGTCACTAAATTTCGTTCATCGTTTTCAAAACGAAATCGACAAAGTTAAGAGTGGGTAGTTGTTGAGAAAAAACTCTGAAGAGAAAATGCTTTCACTAATCACTGCAGCAGTGAAAATCAAACTTGAGGCAAAGGAAGCTATCGTGAAATTTTGAGTTTTATACCTCGCCACTCGTTTCTCTATTTGCAGAAAAGTAATGTTTGCGGACGGCAGCAAAAACTGAGGGCAGGAATCAGGCTGAGAGAACAACGCCTTTGATGCGTGCGGTGACAGGTAGTTAGTTGAGACTAGTGGTTCTAGAAACTTGAGCACAAGTGGATAAGCAGAACAGTTGTACCATATGTTAATGAGAGATGCGAGGTTCTGCGAAGAACCTGACGCGATTCCCTACCAAGTGAAATACATTTTGAAATGTACGATCCAAACTTGCTTGCGTTGTGATGATTTTCCACTGTTGCAAATGAGATAGCTTTGATTCTACGGTCCGTGTCAGACAAGCTCCACCACTTTTTTTAAAACTACAGTATGTGTTTTCTAATCAAAATCAAGTTAATTCGTGGCAGATAAAAACGTCATTTTCGTTTTTAGATTTTGTGTATTCAACAATCTTTGCCAAGGTTTCGCTTTTCCGAAGATTTTTCTCTTATCTGTGAACTCAAGATGAACCACACGGTCTAAATCTAAAATACCTGTTGCCATTAAATTTTTGTGTTGTTCTGAGTCCAATTAGCGTTTTGAAATTTGTTTTTATTTGATCAACAACGTTATTGACATTATTTGAAACAATTTATGTGTAATGAGCATCAATAAGCAAAGTACTTCACTCCAAAGATCAAATAACTGTTTTTCTGTGTTCACCAGAAGAAGCCCTGTTACAGAAAATCCAACCACCAATGATGATGCACAGATGGTATTTTCATCAACTGAGTAAAAATCATCTGTCGTTTTTTCAAGTGGAACCTGTTTTCATTAGTTTCGTACAAGTCATTAATCGCGTCTGTAACATCACATGCATTTCTCTCTGTACCACCTCACCCTTCGCACAGAAGGGGTTTTCTTATTCATTATTTTAGATCTCGCTCGTAGAGTTTACTTCATTTGTGTTTATCTTTAAATATTACTCTTCGCATCATTTTCTGAATAAGTTTTGAAATTTATCAACCTTGGTTGACGGTATACACTACTTTAATGGACTTTCATCAGCCCTTGGTGACAATCAACCCATGGATTTCACAGTAATCTGCGATGATGCCACAGCATTTCAGTAATAACCACAATATCCATCAAAAATTATTTATTATGCCTGCAGCAAAAATAATTTAATATCACAAAGCTTTTCTGTTATTCTGATATTTCTGCTGCGATTGCAGGTTGTACTTCAGAATAATTCACACAGGCATACAATATATCTTTTGTTATTACGCCACGTAAAACAAAAAATACAGCATCTAGCTCCTGGACATCAGACAACATACATGGTGTTGATGGACAGGTGCAAGGTACTTCGGTCGGCGGTACATACAGCGCATGCGCAGAATTTTTGCCTCCGCCACTGTTTGGTTTTACTACCAAATACACTCAGTGCAGATCGTGTAGTGTCTGTTTCCTGTGTAAAGTGACACCACCAGCATGCTCAGAGCAGGTGATAGATAAATGCGAGCAAGCCATATGTTGGCTTCAAGAGCTAATGAATGTTTTCCGCAAAACTTTCTGTCCTTTTCTTCCTTAAGTTTCATTGTTGTTGTATTTCTCTGTTGTTTTGTAAGAGCAGCATTATGGGGAGCTTAGTTTTGACTTCAATTTCTAAAGAAAGCTGAGCAAAAACTGCGTATACTAAATATTTTCAACTTAATTCATTTTTTTATCAATTGAAATACAAAACGCAAGAACTATCGTGCAACTGCGCATTCGTTCGCACGCCGACAACGGGTGTGACAGCTAACAGCAAATGTACATTATTTTATGTAGAGGTCATGGAGCAGAAAATTTGATTAACAAGCTTGCTATAAGAGGTAAACAAACTTTTGTTGCAGGAGAAGAAAGTTTGTGGATCAGGGAAAGACGATGCACTTCAGAACATGATGATACTTTGTGCACAGGTAAAATTTTTTTTGGGTTGTCGCTAAACATCTGGTATTTCTTCATCGTTTGAGACAGCTTTTGTAATCCACAGCTAGGCCGCACCACACCTCGAGATCTCGGGGCAAAAACGCTGAACACCTATGCCGAACAAAGACACAAATTTTAAGTCCAATTTGAATGTTTTACATCAACAATTTAGATTTTTGTTTCCGAAAAAAATTTACATTCGAAAAGTTAAAGCCTTTTTATAAAATAATATCGCCATTTAGGCAATTCGTGCAATATTCTTCGAGCAGCTTTTAGTAGTCTGCTTTTAGCGTGTCATGATTTTATTACAAACTAGAAATAAGGTATGGAACGTGAGTGTATCAATCACGGAATCCACATGTCCAGAAACAAGATTACAATGAGCAAGCTGATTTGAGAATATATAATGTAACACCTATCACCGTAGCAGGCAAACCAGTGTGTTGTTGTATACAGTTAAGATGGACCACCCATGGAAGCTGAATAAAAAATAAGAACTGTTTGAAAATGTTAGTCACGAACTTTATGAAAAGCCTGCCGGTTAAGGCCTTGAAAACAATGTCTAAACCTACCACCGTCCCTCCATGCACATTGACTCCGCAGCAACGACAGCATTATGTGCTGTTTCGGTCACGTGGTCATTTGACATGTGTGCAGCGAGTTCCGTTAATAGAATGAACAATACCAGCAATCGGAATTTGTAAACAAGCTTTGAATCAGCGGCTATCTGATGTGACTGGTGTTTTTGCCAATCACCCATAACATTAGATTATTGATGCCAGGGCTGATGAGACTGCAGACACTCGTGGCAGGCAGAGAGCTTCATTTCGCTGCAGTGACGACACAATATGGTAGTGAATTATCGAATGGCAGCCGCTTGTGAACCTGGCATGGAGGTGAGAATAATAAAACCGCAAAGATCGCTCTTTCCTTTCCAGAGGCGCAGTATCAAGCTGAGCACTGCTGCTGCCTGACACGAGGCAGTGGGTGATTGTAACGTGGGCTGGAAGACTGCGGTTGCGCAGGTTCAACAAACTTCTAAGGTTAAGTCAATGTTCGAAGATTCAAAAGCGAGGTTTCTTCCGTCAGAATATTTTAGGAGCTTTTTTCTGTGATGAAATGCAAAATCTAACTTTCATATTTCCCTATATACTCGCATATAAACCGATCTCGCGTATAAGCCGACCCTTAAAAAACTGCCCCACAATGAGGTTTTTGCAAAAACTCGCATATAAGCCGACCCCGAAAATACCATGGTGTGTTGTTTGGACTAATAACAAAAGAGTATCAATAAGCAATGCACTGATGAAGGTTCATTATCAAAGCATTTGTTTAGGAAACAATATTACCGGTAAGTTAATTGAGGTTCACTTAAAATTACTATTGAAATTGAGTTGTAGTTTGTCGCAAATAACTTTATTTAGTGCAGTCTCAATTTTTATGGTTGTATGTATGACTGAATGGTAATATCGGTGGTATTGAGTGATCTGAGAAGCGGCATCATGTCAGTTCCTTTGTGTGAGAACAGATTTATACACGTATAAGCCGACCCCCTAATTTGATAATTTTTTTTGAGTTTTAAAGTCGGCTTATACGCGAGTATATGCGGTATAAAAAATATCACAAGAACATAGGTTCTAAAAAGCCAGCATTTAGTCTGGAGTTATACCGTCGCAGCGATGTGGGAGAGGCCAAGGGTTTTTGCCACATGTTAATGAGATGAGATTTGCAGCATTCTGGCTTGAAATGCGTTGAAACAGTATTGCTTAAAGTTTTATTATTTGACTCAAAAATCCGTCCTTGGCAAAAATTGCATCAGAAGAACAGGAAGAGTGCGTTGGCCTTTGTGCTCAAATTATGACGAACACGGCTGCCAATGCGAGCAAACAATCGATATGATGTGAATCCACTTTTCAGGAAGTTTGTGAGAAACATGGCACAGTAGATGCGAGTTGAGAATATGTTGGATATAGCAAATAAGAGAATTTAAAATATTTGTTTGTGTCACATGCTTTTTCAAAGGAAGTTGGAAGTTATTGTGGAGAAGCCAATAACGCTTTCGAATCTTTTTTCGACCGCTCTTCCGGTAGTTGATGATAAAACAGGTGTAAACAGTTCGATTTTTTAAGATTGTTTTAATGGCCCTTCACAAGGGCGTACGCATGGGGGGTTGGGGTTAATCCCCCCTTGAGCTTGATATTTTACAAAAACTTTATTACCTGCGCAAAGGGGATTAATTGTTTTCGCATACTTTTTGCTTGTTCATTTGTCGAATTAATGCAAATACCACGGAATAAATTTGCATGAAAATTTCACGGAACATTGTAAATGGGCCAAAAAGTAATGATTAGGTTTTGGTGGAAATCTGGATTACCATCTGCATCCAGAAACCTCCTCACCACTTTTTGCAGACCTTTCACCCAGAACGCATGTTTAAGATTGTGTTCCGCGATAGTTCACTTTATTCAGAACAACTGTGTTTATTGTGTCTGCTATGGCTGATCAGCGCAAACTTCGCCGAAACGTTGGTTTGGAAAGCATGAATATGACGTCAAATTATGACGTCACAAACAACGCATACCAAATACAGTGAGACCATAAGCCACTGAATGAACCCCCCTTTGAAAATTTCCTGCGCACTCCACTGGCCTTTCACCCCTTTGTGTTTTGCTACGTGATTGGTTAGTTGCTTGACAGTTGCTAGTCTCATTTTACCAATAATATTGGCTTTAATGTAAATCCAAAAGAGATCTGTCTTTCTCAAACTTTCGAAGAAGCGTGTTTTAATCCTTCGTCGCTTTCGCCATAATGCGCAAAAGTAGTTTGAAAAGAAACTTTGAAATGTGAATGACATACAAAGTTAAAGAAAGTCCTAAGAATATTGTCTAACTTGATCAAGAACTGTGGCAGATTAAGGGCGTGCAACTCCCACAGGACACTTACGTCACCTCTTTGAAGCAGCGCATGGATCCATTTTGAGCAATTGCGCCACATTTGCGTAAGATTGTGTCGCCTGTGGAGTAAATTTGCGTTCTTTTCACCTTTCATGAGCGTGTTAATTGTGAACAGGCAGTCTTGGCAAATAATTTGCATAAACTTGGGCAAACACCAAATAAAATGAAATCAGCCAAACTTCTTCATTTTTGTTTTTTCATTATTGTCCATTCCGTTTTGATGATGTCAACCTGTGTACACGAACAGCGATAATTTTGGTTTAACAATGATGTAGTTTCGGCAACAGAGCCAGGGCCGGATTAAGGGGGGACAACCAGGGCAATTCCACCGCCCCCTCACTCCAGGAGGGCCTCCCGTGATGAAATTATTTCTTTTAATTAAAGTTTTCGTTTGAAAAATTGTCGTGATTCGAAAGAGATACAAGAATACAAATCTATAGTCCGATGTTGCTTTAAGTATCATTAATGATTTCTCTACAAGTTTGACTTTCTGCCAGTTTTAGTAATCGCTACTGAATTTAAGTATTTTCGGTTTTGTTCAATGCAAATATATTTGAATTTGCTTTCAACTTTTCCTCATAATCGTTCTTTTGGTATGGGTAAGATTTTTTACTAGTGCATCACGGCTACTGCACAAATGTCGCGGAAACGATACCATTTGCGTGCTAAAGCTAGTCCTGCTGTGGTTGCTGTTTAGTATCACTGATCCCGTAACTCAATGTTTTTCAACCATTTTGCTGCAGCGGAACCTTCCGTAAATGTTTACGTTGCTCATGAAACTCTATGCAATGATCCAAGTGTCTATATTGCTACAACTGCATAGAACTGTGGTTGCGAATTTCGTCTCAGGCAATTTCGGTCTATTTCGGCGGAACCCCTGGCAGCCACTCCCGGAACCCCGGTTGAAAAACACTGCCGTAACTTCTTGTGTCGTCTCGAGGTAGCCGCAGCCGAACTGCATCCTTTGTTTCGTCGTAAAGGGTAACGTACGGTGGAAACGCACTTTTCTACCGATGGCTGCATCGTTGTGCTACATCACTGGTCCCGAAACTTTTTGGATGCTGGGGAAAATTCGCGATCTTATCAGCGTCCGCGGGCCGGACTATTTTGTGTATTGAAGAAAAAGTAACTTTATTTTTTTATTTGCTTTGCCTACCCTTATTCCTCTTCATGTACAGTCTATCAGCACTCTTCAACTTCTGGCTTGATATCTTCTACGATTTTCAAGAACCTTGTATATCTAACCAATCCCCGTGACTAGATAGAATGGACAGGTTATTACTATCAAATAGGTTACCGGTACCCAACAAACGCGCTTGTACTCAGCACCCGGCATTCTTGTAACAATTCACAAACTGCCAGAAAACCCTTACGCTTCAAACTCCAAATGCCAATAGAATTTACAAATTTCGCAACACTTATGCAAGCTAGTCTCAGCGCCAAACACGCGCGCCATGGAAATTTATTGACCGCCCCCTGGGGAGGCGTGCCCCCGGTAACGAACCACTGTTTAAATGAGACTTCTGAGTTTGCTTCGATTTCACCTGTTTTTCAATGTTTGGAGTCTGGCACCTCACACCCACACAAATGTTACAAGTTTGTTGATCAGACACTTTAAGTTCGTATCACGCATAGCCCGTGAAAACTCACCACATCTAGGTTCTAAGAAATCCACTTTTATTTCACACATTGCAAGTAAGCTCCAAAACGTTGGTAGTTGAGCTTTTGATCAAAGCAGAAAACTTGATTTGTTTTCGTTTCTAAAGCCAACCGAGATAAAATTCTCAAACACAGCAAGTGTTTTTTTGCTTTTTGTGTAATTACATTTGATATTATTTTATTTATAAGAAATTGTTAAAATACTAAACATTCCTAGGTAAGCTCGCGGGCATGATTGGCACCCTTCGCGGGACAGACTTTGGGGACCTCTGTGTTACATCATAAATAGACATACCATATTTTTGTAATTGAAAACCGGGACGCTTCAGAACAACGAACCTTATCAGATAAACGTGGTTCATATCTGTCCTGGAGTATGCACAGGCCCACAACTACGGGGGGCATTCGGGGGCAAAGCCCCTAAAATTTTTTGTGTCCAGAAAAATATGTTTTAAACATATAATAAAAACAAAAAACTTGCCCCCCAAAACATTTATTTCGACCCCTAAACATTAAAACCTGGCTACGGACCTGAGTATGTAGCTATTTTGATTCATATAGTTAAGACACAAACAAAAACGAAAATAATGCATTTTGCTAAAAACCAAAACAATGTTCAAGCATTTGTAAATTTACACAATCGCCCAATCATACTTTTCCGCAGGCCTACGACAATAGTTTCTTCAAGAAGCCTTTGCTCGATTTTATTTTCTCGTAAAAATCACGGCAGCATAAGTCAGTATTAATTTTACAGGTGATAAGGGGTTTCGTATTCTGCTCTGTTATCAGACCGCATGTTATTCATTATAGAAAAAATTATCTCAACAGGAGTAGATGTACCAGCAGGCCCGTAACCAGCTTGGGACCCCAGGGGGGGGGAAAGGTTTTCTGAGAGGGGCCCAAAATTTTTGACCTATGACCAATACTTTCAAACTATGTCCAGCACATTTTTCCAGGGGGGGCGAAAAATTTTCTAGGGAGGGCTTCGCCCTCCGTACGCCCCCCTGGTTACGGGCCTGTGTATCAGGTGTAGGACTATGCTGGCTGACTGAATGCCTAGCCGGGACTTTTTGGTATACTGACCGGGACAAAGCCCTTTGAACCCGGGACTAAACGGGACGTGTGGTATGTCTCGGCTAAAACGGGACGTATGGTATGCCTAATCATAAACATATGAAGCTAGTCAAGCCATTTACACCACATGTTATTGCGTGGTCCGTCGAATAAGGTTTTAAAATCTGTCGATTTGTAGAACGAAAGGTCAGAAAACGAGATTGCAGTGTGTAGCTAGCGTGATGCCGAAGTCTGTAATGCCGTCAGAAGCTAAAAAGCGCAAGGATCTGGCAATGTTAGCTAAAACGCGACTGAGTCGCTTTCTTCCAGCAAAACTTTCAAGCAGCAACGTTAAGTGGCGTTAACCAGAGCACCTGGAAATCTAGGTGAAAATCAAAACACAAGCTTGGAAACACCTTTCACACTAGGCCCGGATAGTGAACAAGGAACAGTTGACTCAGATAAAAAGGTTTATGCCGGTCCTTTCTTTGAGTCGGACGAAACAACAATCTCTGACTCGGAAAGTGCATCCAACTCAAATCTTCCGTTGAGCAATCAATGACGTGCAAAGTTCGTCCGAATGCGTCGAACATTAGCCGTGCTGGCAATCGACCGATCCGGCTAAATCAGTGGTTCTTAACCTTTTCTCCACCACGCCCCCCTTAACTAATTTTCCTTTAGTTCACGACCCCCTTACTTTAAATAAGTTGTACTGTAGAAACAAATGCATTTCTTGGTAAATTTATTTAATTTTAAGCTTTTTTAACAGACACGAATCCATAGCGTATAAACACACACAGTCTGCACAATGCAGGTTGATAAAAACAGACGAAACAGAATGATTAATGGCGAGTTTGAAGGTAGAACAACAGGGTTACAGACACTTTCTTAACACTGTTGTTCGCTAACCCGTCACACTTGGTACAACACTACATCCAGAGTAGGACACTTAGTCCAACCCTGGTCAAGACCAGGTAAAGTACGTAAGTATTGTGGCATGTAGACGTCCTCAACAAACACTGTAACGTCCGAGCCCTCAGTCGCAACGTAAAATGCGATTGTAGTGTTCAAAGAATAAAGACGAATATAAGCAATGTGACAGCACTACAGCACGCAACCGTAAGACTCTGCATCGTTCAAACAAGAGGCGGGCCTACATATTTTTTCACAATAAGGCCTCAAAGGTTGGAATGTTGCATTGAACCTGATGACTACTAACACTCGCTCGTCACGGCAGGTTGTATAAAGCCCTGCATCTAAAATTATAGGTCACTGATTTTTTGACAATTTTGGCCAATATTTGGTGCAACATCATTTTGCAGCATTAGTTGGAAAACGCTTTCTTTTAAGCGACATTGCGCAAGATTTACAGGTACTCACAGATATGCATGCTTCCAGTCTAGCCCGCATGCTATGTGTTGCAGTTGCTTGTTTTGGACTTGAGCCAAACTTATGGAAATTCTTTGTTTGTTTTATTCAGTCTGGATAGCTTTGCAACCGCACACTACTTCGTAGTAAATACAGATTACTCCGACTAATCGTATATCGGTTTAAACGCTATATCCGCGTTTTCGCACAAGATTCCAGAATCTCAAACCAAAACCATTCAAACGTGAAAAACATAACACGGTTCATCGCATAAACCGGATATTCCAAAAGGAAATGTTATTTTTATTTGTAGACGTTTACTCCGCACAGCTTAGTGTGAGTGAAAGACACGATTCCGATTGTCGCCATTGAGATGACCAGAAAGCAGAGTCACTATCTTTCTTTGGCCGAGAAGTCGACATCGTATGGCGGCTTGTAGCTACCAAGCCGCATTTAAAAACTTAACGAGTGTGGCTCAAGTGCAGTTGAATCGTCATAAATATACATTGTCGCATAACAAAAGAACACGGCGGGAGTACTGCAGAACATTAGTATCATCCAGGTGTACGGCCACATTGCAGATAGCTTGTCGAATTACAGAAAAACATGGCGGTATCCCACGCTGCGTGGAGCTGTGCAAAGTGCATGCATTCATGTGTATCTGGAATTAGGCGAGCCGCTCTGCGATGCAGCCGGCTATCTTGAAATGCTATGTGCACCATGCTGTTCTCAAATGCGAGAACGGCACAGATGTTATTGCTGAAGGGACTTGGCATGCCGACTAAACAGTCCCTCTAGTTGCGCCCCCACAAACATTGTTTGATGCAGGCTCGAATTCGGCCTGCAAAATTTCAAGAAACTTAACCCCGACTTCCATCTCTGCCGGAACTAAACCAAATAACATGTAACGGCGTAAAATGAGCACTGGCGTAACGTTTGAAAGGGACACATTCCCATTCAAAAACTTTATATATCGTGGAGCATGAAAAGGCTCGCGCCACCCTGGAAATTTCTTGACTCCCCCCTGGAGGGGGCGCCCTTCGGTTAAGAACCACTGGGCTAAATGGTTTGCTATCAATCAAGTCTTGGTTGATTACTGGCTGTCCTGTAACCAACCTGGAATATCACTCTGTGCATGGCGCACATGGCTTGAAGTCTGCGATTTTGCAAGTCATATATTTCGCTTGACACCGGGATATGGATGCTAGAAAGCAAACGATACTGGTGTGATGTGCATCGTGTTGTATCTGTAGTCTGATGCATCTGTGAGAGTGGTCTTGCTTTGCGAGGAGGCGCTGAAAAAATTGGTTCAAAGCAGAATGACAATTTCCTTTGGTGTGTGAAAGTTAGAGTTGAATTTGATCCCTTTTTGTCGCAACACATTAATTCGGAAACAGTGGAAAAGGCACTGTAAATTATTTGCCCTTCCCAACTACTGTCAATGAGTTAATATAGATAAGAACTGAAGAAGCGATGAGCATCATTGTGCAAGAAATGTCCAGAGGCAAGTATTACTCGATGTCGGTTGATATTACGCCTGATTTGTCTCCCACTGACCAACTTGCAGTGACGGTTAGGTTTGTGTTGGGTGTCGTCCCGACCGAAAGATTCCTCACTTTCCTACAAAATAAAAGTCACAAAGTCGCAGACCGTGTTCCAAAAATTTTTATTATAAGTTACTCGTATGTATAAGTACTTTGTAACCGCAGCTTGTAACAAGAAAAGGCAACCGTGGAAAAGTGTTAGTAAACCCAGGCGCGGATTTACCATTAGGCTAAAAAGGCTTAAGCCTAGGGCCCCCGATTTCGGGGGGCCCCAAAATTTTGGGAGTAAGGAGAATTTCCAGTATTTCTGTAAGCAATTGTATTTGTATTTCTGTTTTGGTTCAACGCACGTTTTTGTACTATGCCGCCAACAAAAGATCTCTGGAAGAATGAGCGCGAAGGACTGAAGTGAATGACGATGAGCATTCGCTTTTTATGGCGTTGAGAATTGGTTATTGTTGCGTATCATGTGTGGAACAAAACGCCTGAATTCATTTTTCAGATTATGCAATGCCAGTGAGGTACTCCATAAATATGTAATGTGAATGTGGTCAGATAACTTCACCGCTGCCTTTTTCGTTAGTTTCACTGTGACTGTTTTTGTTGCTGATATCGAGGGAAGTCAGAGTAAAGTAATATGTTTATGAATTGGAACAACAACTTGTTCAGTGAATGTAACCAGCACGTGTAGTCAGTGGCGTAACTAGAGGTTTGAGCCAGGGGGGCAAAGATTACCTGAAGGGGGCCCACTGGTCACCGTAGAGGGTCCCACCAGCCAAAACTCACAAAAAAGTCAAGAAATAACAGTGGATCTCTGGATCTCCATACTGGATAAAAAAAAAACGTAAACACCCTGAAAAATGCAAAAAACAACAAATTAAAGAATACTAAATATTAAAATGTCAACTAATAAGGGGCCCAGCTTTTATATTTACCTTGCCAGGGGGGATGGCTCGCCCCCGTCAGTTACGCCACTGCGTGTAGTGCTAATTTGTATGACATCGTCGCAAACCTTACAGAAGGGCCCCAATTTCAAAAAGCCTAGGGCCCCGAAAATCAAAATTCGCCTCTGAGTAAACCACATCCTTTTCACGTTCTATTTTTTTCCAAAACCATCAGGGTCACGTAATAAAAGCTTATAGACGACCTACTAGTTTTTTAAAAGATTTTCTACGGCCTCGTTTGCTTTGTTGCTTTTGCAAATGTTGTAATCGTAGTCTTCCTTTGTGTATTTTGTATCAAATAGTGTTATGGTGCATTTATTGATTTTCTTTTCTTGAGAACTTAGGAAATAATCTCTTCAAGGAATGCTGGTGATTTGCAACTGATGACCCATAAAAAGAAGGCAAATATTTTTGATGGCATCGCTTTATTTAACATAGATATAAAAACAAACCAGCGGCGACAGTTCGGCGATATTTCAGTGGTGACGTGTCCGCCTTTCATTGGAGAGGTTGGGCTTTCCACCCTCAGACAATGACTGGATCGTAACAACGCTCTTTCGTTAAGAACTTTTAACCTCAACCACTACTGAAAGAAGCAAGTTTCAGGCTTCGGTCTGACGTCACCTGAAATCATTACATCACAGTTTGTGACACAAGCAGACCAGCAGGTGGCAGCATAATTAAAGCAAATTTCCTTCAAATAATATTATAAAGCGCTTTTCCAAAGCATCAACCGAGATTATAGTTTCTAGCATTTTAATTATGAACCCAGATTTATCGCTTATCAAAGAACTAAAATCTTTTGGTCATTTATATGCAGCAATCGACAATAAATGACATGTACAAAGAATAAACATGAAGGTGAAGCTTTGACAAACGCAATGCTTAGTTTAATTCAAAACATATTCAAAAAATTCTGTGAGCAGGAAGTAGAAGATGTGCACATCAGCAATAAGTCTTTAAATTATCAGTTTTTTTTAAGGAAAATGTTAGGCACTCGGTATGGACCTGTACAGACCCGAGAAATTTTCATTATTACCAGTTCATGATATTGATTGCAGTATCCGTTTAGATATTCCTCTTGATAATTTTATCTGATTCTAGGGACCCGATTTTCACTTCTAGGGACCCGAACCGGGTCCCTAAAATACCTTAAAAATACCTGCTTTAATTGAAAATGATTTTGAGAAAACAGCATTACCGTGATACTTATTCACTATTTTTGGAATTTTCGATGATGTAACTTAACAACTTGTTACGGACTATTTTCGACATTTATTATTTGATGTACTGAGTTACATTCTGTGCCTTTACTGCACTATTGTTTGTAGACCACTTTTTCGGTTAAAATATAACGGTAGATGTCTTAATGAACTGCGTTGACACTTCCATCACATCTGTTATCAGCGACGACCTCTGGCTGGAAGATTATCCGGACTCTGAGATTTCAGGTCAGCTCTGCCGTGTGCTGTTTTTTGTGCTGTGTTACAGTATTTTGACCCTTGCTATTTTTGCATAAAATGGGAGGCCAAGCAAGTGTAAAATAACCCAGTTGTTAGGTTGTTGTGCTCATAAATTTACCGAAACGCAACCTTCTGCTTCCTTTTTAAAATCTTTCATGATCTCTGTTAAATGTGCTGAATTCATGATAAAAGGCATTTTTTTTGCAAAAGGAGGTTGGATGGAAAAGTGTGAGGTCACACGTTAGTTACATTTTCCAAGAAAAATTTTACGTAGAATTTTTGTGAGCAGCTTTAACAAAATATCATAGTACAAGCAGGCGTCAGCAATACACACCAAACCTTGTTTTCCAACACAGCTGAAATACTTTGGTGGTGGTCCCCGCCATCGTGGTCCCTTGGTGCACGGCCTCAATTTGGTGTCAGTCAACTGGAAATAGGTAATGGTTTTCTTAAGTCTTTCGCTGTTGGTGGTTCCCCTGCCACATCAACCAAAACCCGACGAAGCCTGCTTTGGCGGGAATTTGATACATTGCCTGAAGCTGTTGCAGCCACACGCAGATCAGTAAACAATCTTTTACACTATAGTTTATTTTTTAAATGAAAGTTTTGAACTTTCGATGTTCTGTTATTGTTCGCTACGTCATCTACATTATGCTGACGTCGATTCGTTAAGAGATGACAATGAGTGAAACGCCAGACGCGGTCATAAAATCTGGAGCAAGAAAATGAGAAAAAGTGGTGGGATGAGCTTGGCCTTGAGTGCTGTGGAAATGGTAGACAGGAAGTTTCCTCGTCACTCATTACACGATGCGTTTATCACTGTCAGCCAATTTCGACTCCAACTGCTTAAATTTGTGATGGAGTTTCAAAGATAAGTATAACTCCTCACTTTTATTATGGAAACTGATGCAAAAGATACGCAAGGCAAGATATTTTCTTTGCAGTACCTAAACAAAGTGTGTTTATACGCAACACATTTACATGATTTTTGCAAGGTATGAGCTGTGATTTATCTGTGCCTTGTTTTCAGCTTCACGCTTTTGAGATGTGCATCTTGAGTACGCGATTCTATTTGAATAAGAACTGATGATGCGTATGCGGTTTCTAAAAATGTGTATAGGAATGAGTATATGTGTGTGTAGTTACGTGAAATCGATATCCTATTAAAAGAATTTCCTGATCAATTCGATAACGTCACCTGTGCGGAGACTAATTGCTGAATACAGGACTTGTATTTTACTGAAATAATTGTTTACCTGAAGATTAGTATTTACAGGGCACCCCCGCCTACAGGGTCACATGGTCTGTGAAAATAGCATGTTTCGTAGTATTGCGGCTGCATTTAACATATTTATGGCATTAGGTTTGCAGAATAGCGTGATAAGGAAAGGAAACCTGTTGAAGTGGACAAAAATTTACTTTCTTCAAAAAACGTTAAGGACGAAGAACATTTTATTTCACGGGTTCATTGCACAAATGCTCAGTTATAAAATATTGCTATGATAATTAAACGCGAGTTTCAACAATGCGATTTTTATATTTGTTTTTGGAAAATGCCAAAATTTTTGAGCGTTGTCCGAATCAGTTTTTGTGGTTTGAAATTGCCACTAATTTCTTTCACTGCACTTCCAGCAAGTGATTTTCGCGACACATCTGCTCTTGTTTTATTTGGCATCTTAGGAATTAACAGCAAATTTTGTTCAAAACAATTGATTGAACACGCGCATGCATTAGACTTCATCTGTGTATGTGCTCCCTGTCATCCACGCGCGAGTGAGTTGTAGCCTACTTCGTTGTTGTGTGGATGTGAAGACGTTAAATATATTAAACATTAAATGATGCAGTTGAATGAAGGCAACGCATAAAGGCACAATGCTGCCCAGTGCACCCATGTCTGTGACTGGCAAACCACTGCGTCATGGGTAAAGCAGCAGTATCTTTCTTATATACCTGTATAACACAGAAAGATAGTTAATTAAAAGTGATCGAATGTCGACACAGCGGATTTCTGTGATGCGAGGTTGTAGCGCCACACCTGCTCATCAGGCCAATAGGGCACTGGACACAATGAGCTCAGTCTCACCGAACCGGCGTCGCAATTTGAAAAATGCAGTTTGTTCAGACTAGCACTCAACAAAACCACATATTTTAAACATCGAAATCTGAGAGACACTTTGTGGGTTGGTTTTATTCTCAATAAAACTTCACAATGCTGTTCAACATATAGCCGTTCATTGTATGATGCCAACAGTTGACTAGGCCGCTACTAAACCTCAAAACAGTAGGAAGATATTATTTGGGATTTAGTTTTGCAACAAAATGCTTGTTGAAAGCATTAAGCGAGCAGCAGTGTCAATAATAATAATAACAGACCGACCAGACAAGAACCTCCACCGCCTCAGGGTAAAATTGAAGATACCTGTGAAGCTTGCTGTTCGCGGACACGTGTTAAGCAGAGATTTGTTTGGCATAAAAAGCCAATTAGCCTTGCGAAGGTGAACAAATCAGAAATTTTTGCTTAGCAAGACTTCGTTAATGTCCCGGGGCAATCTATTCAAGATGTATATAAAAAATCTTCACAATAACTTTGGAAATAAGTTTTAGAGCTTCTGACTGTGAAAACGAGTGTTCCTTTGCCAGAATGTGTTTGCTTAAAAGCATCAGGCGCTCTTCTGCAGCCAGATTTTTGTCAGTTCTAACATCAAAGTCATCAGATCGTATTTAAAAGGCAAAGCAAAAAAGTAATGTATTTTCATTCAACAGAGCAAGGTATAGGCACAAAACACACTAGTGTTGCTTGACTTGAAACGAGTAGTGAAAGTTTTACTGCTTTGAAAATTTTCATTGATTTATATTCTACATCTCAAGATCTGATCAGCTGCAACCATGTTGGGTAAGTAACATTTTATTCTAGGTTTTCCTTAAACTTTTTGCGCTATTGAACGAAGCATTCACTTAAATTTAAAAACATTATCTCAGACTGCAATGGAGCAATTAATGTAAGGTGAAGTGTACTGCACAGAATATACAGTAGGTTACAAAACAAAGCACTCCAACAAGCTGTTTTCTTCCACCTAGCAGAAAATTAGACCAAGCAGAAAACTTACCATCGAGTGCCATTGCATACTTTCTTATAAATGTGAATGTAGATTATTTAATTCCAATCCTTGCAACCTGCTCTTAGAGATACATGCTGCAGATAAACTGAAAATTGTAACATAAACAGTGACTACTTCACACATGGCTGAACGTTAAAAGCTTTGTGGCATGAAAATCACTGCGCGATACCTTAAGATTCTGAGACAATATATTTACGGATTTACGGTCGTGGTCAAAAGAACTTCAAAAGTGTTTGCGAAATAGTGCTGCGCTTGATTTTGGCTTAGGCTATTTGCAGTTTTTCAAATTGTTAGAAATTAAAATTGTTTCTATGAAATCTGCTTGCGTGTGGTGGCGTTTGTTTAGAAAGCGACTTTTGCCATTTGGTCTGCTTTCCTGGATAATGATTTTATATATTTTTTGATCGACCAGCTAATACTGAACACCTTTCAATAGGTATCGATTTGCAACAAAAGTAAATGAGCAAATGAGCAGATATTTCCACTTCGTCAAATAAAAAACTCAGGTTATCAGAAAAATTAGGAAAAAGTAGAAATTCTTGATTTTTCTAGAGTGGCTTCAAAACTGAGATGCGGTCAGTAGGATGCTGACCTTGAAAATATTTGCTCAACAAAAATTGTTTTTACCAATCAACCAACAATGTTTGGCTCTACACAATGCACAACACTCTTATAAATGTGAAACTTATGAAATAAGCAAGGAATCTATCGCAAATTTTTAATAGGAAATCGATTTCATGTAACACTATGTATTGTCAGTCCTTTAATTATTTCTATTTGAATTTACACATACGCCAGTGAAAACAAGTAGAATAGGCCAGTGGTGGGTTTAAGGGTGGCGAGCGAGGGAGGGTCCCCATCGAGGCGTTTCGCGCGTAAATGTTTCTCATTTTTGGTGAAAAACATGTTATCCACTCATATAATATACTTCGAAGCAGAGCATAAGTGAGTAGGCTACTTTGCTTACAAAGTGGCTCCCAACAGCAACTGTAATGTGCAGGTAGGCTACTCTGCTTTCAAAAGGGCCCCCAATAGCAACTGCAGTGTGTAGGTAGGTTACTCTATGGAGAGTGTGTTGTAAACTCTCCTAGTTTATGGATGATTAATCCAGATAAATGGGGCGCAAAGCTGGAGAAGTGGGGGCGATGCCAACTTGCTATTGTTTAACTTTTATGTGCTGCTAGCTTTGTCTTTCCAACTTTCATTGTGTTTAAAGTTGTGTATCATGAATAGGCCTGTCCTTTTGCATTTTGTGTGATGACAATCATGCCGTAGTCTCAGGAACGTATCCTTGGGTGGACCGCATATCCCCTTCCTTGGCTTGATCAAAACGTCTTATCACGATTGGCTGAATATGATGACGTCATCATAGGACCCTTTCCCCTTCTCAGTCTTGCCTCGGGCACCCCAAACCCTAAGTCCATCACTGGAATAAGCTATAAAGTCTCTGCAGCTATGGCCAAAAAGCATTTAGCTGACCATCTACTAGGTATATGTATTTGTCTCGAACTATGGATCTATATCATATACAGCAGTATGCTAGTACAGCAACCAAGAAGAAATACGAAAACGTTTACCCGCTTAGGAACCAGTGATGGAGTCTCGAGACCCATTTTTGCGGGTCTCGGTCTTGAAGGTTTCAGGTCTCGTCTCGGATTTGAAGACTACTAGTCTCGAGGCTTTGAATATTGCAGAGAAATGTTATAGTAAAATGTCAATAATTCAACGATTTTTTTGTTGTATTGACAAGTAACAAACAACCAAAACAGGTCAGAAAATGCCAGAAATTTGAAAAAAATTCAACTTAGAAGTGATGACGACATTAAAAAGAATATTCGGCAAAATGCACAAATTTTGAAGTCTCGAGTGTCGGTCTCGGGATTTTTGATGAAGTCTCGGTTTCGCAGTTTTAACCAGGTCTCGATCTCGAAGGTTACGGCCTCGAATACAGCAGCGTTGCTAAGAGAAGCAAATGTGTAAAAGAGGAAATGAGGTGGGTTCAAAATATAAAATGGAACGTTTTACCTTCTTTTGCAAACATGATTTTAGGCAAAAATTTTAAAACTTTTTCTCCACTTAGTTCAAACCTTCTTCGTTTGCGCAAAGCTAGAGTCCTGGATTAATCCATGTATCATCGAAACTATGGTCACCGCATGGTTGTTGATTGCAATGAAAAATTTTGACACACGATAAACGGCGCATTTGTTTGTTTGTATTGATGCATGACCAATCAAGCGTTAAGCGAACGTGCTGAATGTCATGGGCTAATGGACTTCATGGTTCCATGCTATTGCTCCCTCAAAAACACTGTGTATGGAAAGAAATCCTTTCTCAGCAAAGAATCAGACACTTTAAGATCTTACTGGGTATATATTTCTGCTACGATACATCATGTAGGCATCATCAGCTCTTATTCAAATAGAACATCAGGACGTTGAACTGGTGAGCGACGTGGACGTGGGTGGGTGTGCTTTTGCCACATTCATTCATTTATTTCATTGATCCTGAGTGGGTCAGGTTTTGGGCGCGGATGGGGTGTGAGTCTATTACAGACAAACAGCATATAAAACCATCACTTGTTTTCAACATCAAAAGCAAAGTACAAACAATATATCGCATAAAAATAAGTAGCACAGTTACCCACGGGCTGAGTTCATACTACTGGGAGTGAATACCATCTACTATGAAGGTACTGTGTATGTTATGCCAGACAAATGTAAATTTTAGCGATATATGTATGGTTAGGTTGTAGGCTGTGTAGACTAGTTACGTAGTTGACCACAAACAAATGGCTTTTAGTGATGTGACGTATGGCACCCTAATATTTCTAATTTGTGTAGAGGGGTTTTATTTTCCTTATGTTAAAAACTGCAAAGAAAGTATGGTCAAATTCAAGTTTCACTGATTTAACGTGAGAGTTGGAAAGGTGAACTTTTAGAAAATGGATCAGCAAGTTTTATGAACAATTTGAGCATAGTTGAAAGGAAGTGACATGGATACACCTGGCCTAACACAATTCAAACAAAAGAGTCAGTTTGTCATTCAAACGGCATGGCTGCTATCCCAATGGTTTTCGGTTCGACTTTCACCTTGCCGACTTTCGTTTTGTTTTTTTTCTTTGCTTTTTTCAGGCTTAGGTGTTACGTTTATTGGTTAGTGTTAGGTTAGGTTTAGGGTTTATCTTTTACGTTTAGTTTGTTTCTACCAAGCCTACTGCACTCTCTCTCATCGTGTGTTACTGCTACGTCACAGGTGGTGTATGAATAAGTTTTCAAATTTCAAGATCCACAGGTGTATCTGTAGCCACTGCCTAGTTGAAAGTGATATCTTATAAAGAAACAAGATATTTGTTTCTTTAAATGTCATCTTTGTAAAAAGGTGTAATTTGTTTTATGGACCGTCCAAAGGTGTAATTTGTTTTATGGACTGTCCATCTGTGGCAAATACATCAATAAAAAATAAAAATACAATAAATTAGTGACTTTAATAATAAATTATTGATTAATAATTATTGATCTCTGTAATAGGGTAGCTTATAACTCTCAAAGTAATTTTATAAAATCATGTTCGTTGACAAAAGTTTAAATCTTAACCCTACCTGTAGCCATAACCTAACCCTAATGCTAACCTAACCCAAACCCTAATCGTAACCCTACCCAACCCTAAACGTAACACAAGCCTGAAAAAAAGTAAAAAAAACAACTAAAGTCAGCAAGGTGAGAGTCGAACCGAAAACCATTGGCATAGCAGCTGTAACACGTAAGTGTTACGCTACGAGCAGCACGCCCTTAGCCTGACAAACGGACCTTTTTCTTCTAATTGCGTCATGCCACGAGACCGAATCTTCAACTGGCGACACAATAGCTCCAGCTGATGAGTTGCCACCAGAATCTTGGCGGTAAACTAGACACTACCTTTTTACACAATGGTGATGATTGTCATGTGTGATGTGGTTAATAAGCTGCCTTATTACAGAGATCAATAATTATGCTAAGCTGTAATGCTAACCTGATGCCAATGCTAATTACAAAGTTTGCGTTTTGTCTATCATTTGACAAAGTAAGGAAACTACCATGCTCAGATCAGACATTGTTTTCTTGTGGTTTTGCCTGAACCTTTCTGTTGCGTTACTGAAAGATGAAGTGTCAAAATTGAAAATGTGTTCAATCTCGTTAATAAATGTTGAAACTGCCAATCTTTTGAGCTTTTGATTGATGCTTGTACTGGTTTAACTAAATAGAGAAGGAAGTAGCTATGGAACCACCCATGGATCTTCTTATTTCAAAACTTATTCGACTGCACTACCTCTCATAACGTGGTTGGAATAAAGCGGTCAGTTTGTCACTCAAGCAGCATCATCCTGGTAGCATAGCGGATACGTTTCAGGTCTGCTGTGCCAATGTTTTTCAGTTCGCCTCTCACCTTGGTGACATACATTTTTGTAGTAATGACTGGTTGCACGTTTCAATTCATGGGACCAGTTTTTTTTACTTCTTAAAACTTTCCAAACTTTTGTTTTAGGGGTTAGCGTTAGGGCTACAGTTGGGTTAATGTTAGGTTTTAGGTTTACCTTTTCCATTTACTATGTTTCTACCAAGCCTACTGCATTCTCGTTATGCGTTACTCACACATTACAAGACACAGTCAAATAAGGTTTCAAATTTAAAGATCCACCGGCAGTTCTGTAGCCACTGCCAATAGAAAAACCTTAGGTATTTCTAACCCATTGCTTGATTTGCCAATTTAGTCTATACATAATATTGGAAACTATGTCATAATTTAAAACTTGTACTCCAACATATCACCGTTTGTTTAAATTATGGCAGTGGCTATACATCCGCCGCTTGTCACATGACGCTAACGCACGACAAATGTGCAGTAGACTGCACTATGTTTGCTAATAACCTAGTAATTACCTAAACCTAAACCCCAAACCTGAACCCTAAACCAGGGGTGGCCAAACTAAGGCCTGAGGGCTGTATCCGGCCTGCTAAATACCTTGCACATGTTTTTCAAGCACCACATTTCTGACTGTGGACAGCAATGCAACAGTGTTGGCTGCTGCATGTCATGTAAATGGCACTGTATTCAACCCTCCAGTGGCCAAGCAGTCACAAATTTGGCCCTCGGGTCAAAAAGTTTGGCCACCCCTGCCTTAAACCTAACCCTAAAGCTAAAACCTAAGCTTAAATGTTCTTGAAAGTTTTTTAAGTCAATAAAAACTGGTCCCATGGAAAGTGTAACCTCTACTACCAAAGCAAAAGTAGCAGTGGTAAGTACCGATCCGACAACCACTTGCACACCTAGCGTAGACACTTCCCTGGACTACATGCAGGATGTTGCTAGTGTGACGAACTCAGCCTTCAGTCGAACCGTGTCACATGACAGGTAGCAGACAAATAATTTTTTTTAATGGAGGTTTGTTGGCGGACCTGTAACCACTACCTTAAATTATACCTGTAACTTGTAATTCATTACTACCCTGGTAAAATTCATTTTGAATCAGCTGCCATTAAATTTATGCAGCTTTGTATAGTATTGAATTCTTTGCAGCAAGATTGATCATGATTTTCTACCATGTTTATGATCTCAATTCAGAAAGATTTATTGCAGTACTAAAAGTTTATTAAAGAAACATGAAATATTGTCAAAATGGCTGTATGTCTGCTTAAATGATCAGCAAAAATGCAAAATTGTATTTATTTGTGTATTTAAGTAAAGAAAGGATTTCTTAAAGCAGTGGCGGGCAAACTATGGGCAATGGTTGTTTGTAGCTTTGAAAAATGAATGCAATGATGACTTTCATACAGGCAATGGCTACAGAACTGCCCGTGGATCTTTAAATTTGAAAACTTATGTGACCACCTGTAACGTGATAGTAACGCACAAGGAGAATGCAGTACGCTTGGCAGAAACATAGTAAGCGCAAAAGATAAACCTAAAACCAACCCTAACTGTAGCCCTAATGCTTACCTAACCTTAAGCTAACGCTAACCTAATGCTAACCTAACCCTAACCTAATGCTAACCCCTAAAGCACAAGTTTGGAAAGTTTTTTAAAAAGTAAATAAAAACTGGTCCCACAAATTGAAACGTGCAAGCAGTCACTATTATTAAAACGTAAGGTGCGAAGGTGAGAGGCAAATCCACAACCATTGACATGGCAGACTTGAAACTCATCCTTTACACTACCAGGACGATAACACTTGAGTGACGAACTGACAGCTTTATTCGAACCATGTCATGTGAGGTGGTACGGTGCAATAAGTTCTGAAATAAGAGGATCTATGGGTGGTTCTGTAGCCACTTCCTTTCATAAAAATGGCTGTTTAAACAATAATGATCTGGAAGCTAGCAAAGTTATGATTGCTGAAAGTTTCTTGAATATTTACTTCATATCGAACAGAAATAAAGTGAAACAAAACTTTGTAATTCTGCTAAATTTAAGAAGCACTTCAGAATATTGGACCATTTTGTAGCTTTAGCATTAGGTATTCACAAACATTTCTAGAAGAAAGCACCAAATTTATCATTGCAAAATAAGTGGTACTGGGTTATATTAAAACAATATCAAAATAAAAAACTGCGAACCACTTAACAGAACTTGGATAGTAGATTTGTAGTAACTACACAATGTGTTGTTTCAAAATGCTTCATGGGTATGAAACCATCGGCAAAGGAACAAGCAGATCTATATAGATTGCTTGTACACAGTTGGGTTTAACCATGAAAATACATTTTTAGGCACATGTATTAACCTTTGGAATAATCCACAATTTCAATGCTCATAAAAGCATGAAAATATTGATTTAGTAAAAGATTATGTACTTTGGTAGTGCTCACAAGATAAATTTATGGAATTGCCTAAAGTCAGCAAATTAAAGTTGGTTATTAATGGCAATACACATGTCTCAGGTTAAGAATACTTCTTGAAAATAAGAGTCAATTTAAAACCCACTATGTGTATCAGCTTTTCAATCCTGTTATTTTTGTGGTTCACCAAGCAAACAAAGTGGTGAACATGTTAAGAATTCTAGCTAGTTGCAACTCTGTTTTGAATATGCAGTGTTTCATGAAATCACATTGCTTAAAGCAGTTTGTTCAACTACCACCAATTGCTCAATTGTTTTTATTTACAAATTTTGATGTTTTTGATCATTGAGATTACACATATTATAGGCATTGGACGTCAGTCATCAACCAGTTACGTAGATTGGGAATTGCTGTTTTCTGGTCCTGAAATGCAACCAAGTTCAATTGAAGGTATTCCCATGCAGAGATCAAAGAGCATCATGGAGTTCCAACAGCTTATGAAGAATGATGCTAAATCTGCTCTTCGGTCAGAGCTAGATCGCTTGGGAAACACTGCTGATTCTGAAAAGCGTGAAGTAAGATAAATTTTAAATGTTTTTTGTTATCTCAATCAGTTGCAAAAAGGTAAAGTTGGTGTGTTAGTTCCAGAAAATTAATAATCATTCAAATTTTGTGGTTCAATATGTTCACAAAAGTACTCATTTTTTATGGTGAAGGATTGAATGTTTTAAAATTGTTGGTGGAATAGTGTACTGTAGATAATGATTATTTTATCTACAGTGAACAATGTTTCACAAAAAACATGATTAGAAAAGACAGAACTTGCTTGTTATGGTGAACTTTTGTGAGTTGGTGTTGCGTGTTTTTAGTGTTAGTCATCAAGGTCAAGATATCAATACTTAGTTCTCACAGTTTTTGGTACTTTGAGTTTTCATCACTTTTGGAATGATTTTATCATGTATTGATTTGAGAATTCAAGAATTTAATAGGACAAATCTTGAGATATGTTTGGGAGGCTGTTACTGCAGCTTCTGTGTTGTGAAGTAGTGCTTCTTTTTTGTTGATAGTTGATGAACTATTTTGTTGGTTGCAGGTGGTCAAAAAAGACTTCGAAAACTTTGAGAAGTTGTTCAAAAGATTTTTGCTGAAAAGTGGACCATCTGTGGTGTGGAGTGAAATACAGTCTCCCCCTGAAGGTTATGTAAGTATTGAATGTTCCAGACCACTGCATTCCTTTTTGTTGCCTGAAGTGAATACTGTAAGATGTGACTATTAGATGGTTTGTTGTGTATCATATGTAAAAGTGGTGGTGATAAGTGTGTTAACTTGTGCATTACATTTAAAATTGAAAATTTTGTGAATAGTTGAAAGGGACATTATATTAATCAGCTTTTTCCTACATTGATCTTACGGAAGTTAAAGCAAAACAAGCAGTTTTCTTGTGAAGGAGAATTGATGATTTTCAAATGTAGCAATTCCTGAAGTTTGTTTTTTGTTTTTCATCTTTTCACTTTGGCTTTGCTCTCGTTGCATTTTAAAAAAGAAGCACTGTTTTTAGTATTGTTTTGTAAAAAATCGGTGATCCCACAACTTGTTCATGTTCAAAAAAACATTATATTTAAAGAAGTTGCTACAAAGTTGACTGCAAAGCACGTATTGCCTGCAGCAAATAGTGGTTTCTGCATCTTGATGAATAGAGTTATGATAGAGCTTGGTATGTTCAGATTATTTTTCAGCTTCTTCAACTCCTTGCGGAACTGAGCAAACCACGATAGATACCGGTTGCGACCCAGCACTCCCGCGCAACTGTGTTGATCATCCAGCAGACTGCAACCTCTTCAAAACAATAACCTCAACAAATTTGCAATAATTCGGCCATCAAATTTACACCA
>Ga0210059_1002666_pt1 | contig 28110 bp, 25 predicted proteins | sample Ectturendosymbi2_FD_188042 | JGI IMG/M metagenome (GOLD analysis project Ga0210059, IMG submission 188042) | Ecteinascidia turbinata endosymbiont from Florida, USA - Sample 2 (SPAdes) (version 2) | ecosystem: Host-associated > Tunicates > Ascidians > Unclassified | place: Key West, Florida...
CTTGTGACCAGTTTTCTTCTCCAAAAGACACGTTGCATGTTTTTTCCATGTTGGTTTTTATGGCTGTGTCGAACATCTCCAGTTCCTTTTTGCACTTGAAGCATGGTGCACTTCGCAATAGGTATATGAGCTTGAGGATTGAGAGGCAGTTTTTCAATATGAAAAATGCTTGATGTGGCTCTATTAGCTCAAGGTTTTCAATGATGTTGCCAAGCATTTTAGTTTTTGCCTTTAGATGTAGTGGGGTAGAATCCTGATGCAGGGGGGATCCTAATAACCGCCATAGATTGGGAGCAGGGATTGAGATGGATGGCAATTCCACCTGGAAAAACTTAATTGTTTCGGACCGCCCTAGGCTGGTTGTGTTGTTGACTATGAGCAGCTCACATTTAGAGTTATTTATTTCTAGGCCAACTGAGGATAGTCCATTCCTAATGATGGCAGCATTCTGAGCACGGTCTGCAGGTCACCACCGATACATCCGTCATCAAGGTACCAAACATTTAGGTCTGATTTGACCTTGGATGTAACTCCGTGAATGGTGAAGGCAAAAAGAGCCGGGCCGAGAGGGTCCCCTTGTTGCACCCCAGTGGCTGAGTCAAGGCGGAAATCTCCATGAAAGAGAGATGTTTTTGAAGAATAACAGTCCCAAATGAAAGGATAGATTTCTGGAAGGTGTGTATGGGTTGCTTGAAAAACTTTGTCTCGGCGAATGCTGTTGAAGGCATTTTTAACATCAAGTTTTGGTAAAACTTTTTCACCTTGCGTTTGTGCCATGAAAGAGCGTGTGGCATGGACAGCGGCTTCACAGCCCCGGGGAGTGCCTACCCCAAGCTGGGAGGGTTGGAATAACTCGCACAGCCTTGAGATGTAAGGTCTCAAGCAGACCTTTGCAGCCAGGCGTCGGTAGGTGCACCCTACAGCGATAGGTCTCAGGTCTCCATTGTTTTTGCGCAGTCCGTGTAGTTGTGCACCATAGAGGAAAATGCACAAGGTAATACTGCACAACTGAGGGAAAATGAATCTCACAGAAAGAACGAGGATTACAATGAACAAATTTAATCAGGCTCTACTGGCGCTAAAAACATAAAAACACGTTAAAAACTTGCCAACGTTTCGACGGTTGATACAACTGTCTTCATCAGGGCTAAAAAAACGAAATGCCGCGACAGTTGTATCAACCGTCGAAACGTTGGCAAGTTTTTAACGTGTTTTTATGTTTTTAGCGCCAGTAGAGCCTGATTAAATTTGTTTATCGAAGTCCTGGCGTCTCCGAAGCAGAAAGATGTTCGAGGATTACAATGTTTTAAAACATGAGTGAAGCTTATCCGTTACCGGACTTCCTTGAGTTTGTATTCTTATTGACCGCCTTCTTTGCCTGGAAATTTTGCCAACTTTCACCACGCAAGTTTTACACTTTATTTTTACACCATACTTTCACGCTATATAACCGTTTTCTGTGCGTTTCTATGTAGGTTTTACTCTATTTATTGTGCTGTTATACTTCATTATCTCCTAGCGGTTTTCGTTATACACCTCTACGTTTTTTCTGTGACATGCTGTCAACCATTTCCTTAACGTGATGTTCGGTTGTGCGTTTTTTTTTATCATCACGTAAATAATAATCATACACGCATCTTTTAGAATCTTTATATTTTCATTTAATTTAAAAACTAACACAGTGAACGATAAAAGTGCAAACTTCCTGGCCATCTATTACAAGGTTTTAAAACATGAACGAAGCTTATCCGTTACCGAACCTCCTTGAGTTTGCCTTCCTTTTTTAACCGCCTTTGTGCTTGTAAACTTGCCATCTCTCACCACGCAAGTTTTACACTTTATCTGTTCTCTATTTTATCCCATATCTTCACACTATTTAACCATCTTTGTGAATTTTTATGTACGTTTTACGCTATTTATTGTGTTGTTATACTTCATCATCTCCCAGAGGTTTTCATTTCAGACTTCTACGACTTTTCTGTGGCATGCTGTCAGCCATTCCTATAAGGTGATGATCAGTTTTGCGTTTTTGTCTTTGTACGTCATACTGCTCATTGTTTCTTGTTATTAGTAAGTTGCATGTTATACTATGGACTTCGTGTCTGCTATAAACAAATAAATTAAATAAAATAAAATACGTGGTTAAAAAACATTGCCCTGAGGAAGCCCACTTGAATAGGTGGGCGAAACGTCGGCTAATAATAAAAAAATCGCCAGAAGATCTAATTTATCTGCTTGATTTGAAACCTGGTGGCAAACGCTACGAAGTAACAACATGAGTACGTAGCAAAAAGAACAACTCCGTTAATTTATGTTCACCTCTGGTAGTGGCCAAGGTAAAGATATGGTTGAACGCACATGTTTGCACTTCATTCCTGCACTGAACTGAGACACAGCTTAGGCCTACTGTAGTTTCGTTGGTGCACGAAGTAGAGACATTCAGGATTAGCCGCCCTCAAAAGCTACGCACTCAGTAACGGTCTCAGACTGCACTGCAGTAATATCCTTTTCCATTTGAGGAGGTGGAGAAGTTCTTCAACAAATAAAACTAATTCAAGAGATTGTTTCACACTTGTGCTAAGAAATGAGCGAAAATTCCGGTAAGTTTTGATTGGAGTAGAGTTGTGAACGCCAACGCTTTTTTTTGTAGGCCCACAACAGGAGGACAGCACTAAGCACAACCTGAGTCTTGTCTAACACTAAAAAGCAAAACAAGTAGTGACAGTGGAGTAGGCTAGTGTATTTGGTTTTGTTGAGCAGTATTGATTGATAAATTTGTTTAGATGAGATGGCTCAACTATAAGCAGTGACATACAAAAATTCATCATCATCATCGATCATGATGATCATGCACTGCAGTAACAACCAGAAGTCAGTTTTTTATATTCATAATGGATTGAGCATTTATCAAACTACTTACTGTGTGACCACGTTTCTTGCCTTACCACACATAGCGCTAAGAAGTTTAGAGGTTTAGCCAAATACACAAAATATAAATAAAAACACAAAAATTGTGAAGATATACAGTAATACATTTATCCACAGACCATAATGGAGTACCACCATCTAGACTATTGCGTGTATGTTCCGACATGCACATAGCACCACTGGATGAGGTTGAAGAGACAGAGATAAAGACAGATACTAGAAAGGTTTAACAGTAATTCAGTATCTATGTGTTGGGTACATGAAAAACAAAATGAGGTTAGTCAGGATAGCTGAAGAGGGGGGCAAAGCAATACTGCACGGAGGCCTTACAGAAAGCATGAAAAAAAGCCACTGAGGACAATGAAGTGCAAGACATGCAGAAGACAATAAAGCTTACAGAAAACACATTATATTCGGCAGGCAATAGCTATTCATTGAAGAGTGACAAGTGTTGGGCAGCAACACTGGTTAATGCATTGAGGATGGCTAAAAATTAAAATGGGATCAAAGTGAGTTGAAATTAGTTCTCCCTATTTTTTAGCCGTTGCTAGCTACCTAGACCTTGCTCAAGCAAAAACATTATTATTGCAAAAGAATTGATCAACGTCACCATAAAATATTGTCACTGTGTCAAATAAGATTGGTGAAGACGATGAAGTCAATCAAGACAACCAAACCAATTTATTCCCTGTAGACAAGAAAACAGCAGTTCGAAATTAAATAAGCACAGTTAGAAAAAATTCAAACACAGATAACAGTGAGGAAATATTACAGATGAAGAAAGCATGCCTATGTTACTGTATAATTGAAGGAATTTGGTGTGGTAAAAACATATATATATATATATATATATATATATATATATGAAGTAAAGAAAAAGATAAAATTATAAGGTAGTATCTATTTTGCTGCCAGCAGCAAAAGAACTGCTGGAGCTATTTTGCCATAAGCCAGTATTGAATGGCTGAATTGGTCAGGTGACAAGGATGATATGCTTGATTGATCAACATATCATCTTTGTCATGTGTACTAAAACCCTAAATCTAAATTTTAACCCTAATGCAAAACCTTAACCCAAAACGCAAACCCATGTCTGGTCTCCAAGCGTTTTCAATAAAGTACATAAATGTGCTACCATCAAAAGTGTCTTCTCTTTGCTTACTAGCAAACCCAAAGCATCAATGCTGAGAGCCGAATCGCCAACCACTCACAGCAGGAATAGACACTTCCAACTCAACCAGGTTCATCGTACTGCTAGTGTCATGAACTCCGTGCTATATGTGGACAAAGTGGGATATATATAATTCAAATAGCAAAATAGCCGTAGCAGAGCTTTTGCCTCTAGCGGCAACCAACTGTGACTTATCTTATGATGTGTTGCAACCTGTTTTTTTTAGTCATAGACTAAAATGCTTTTGAAATGACCGAAAAAAATTCAGTCATTTTGGTCAGCATGTCTGAAAATATAGGCTAATGAACACTTTAATATAACTGTGAGACAAATGACTGAAATGTCTCCGTGATCAAAATGTCTCAGCAAAAAAAGAAACCCAGATTACAACTCAGGATTTATGTATTCTTGTATTCTTTTGCCAACCATGTGATATTGACTCTATGTTTGATTTGAAACCATAATTAAAGATTTGTATGTTGTACATGTAAGAGTATGACAAGGTTTTTTAAGGAAAAGGCTGTTTGCCTAAAAAATTAGTTAATACCTTAACTTTTGATATCGAATGTGGCTAAAACTAATCACGGATAATGAACTTCTAATCTTGGAATTTGACAGTATTTCTATAGAATTTCTTGAAAATATTATGAAGATCAACAAAATTAGTAATTGACTTTTTCAAAATTGGAGTATTGAAAAAAATGTTAGATATCCACTGTCTCCATTAATCTTGCAACTGCTGCTACTCTTTCTGAGCATTTAAATTTAAGCATTATTATCATTTATTGTGAAAGCTTTTCTCAGCGTAAAAGCAAAGAATGTTTGATATTTTCATTGACTATGCACCCCAGGTGAATGCTGTATAATACAGATGTGCAAAAGTGGGTTACTTTCTATCCACCTAAGATTGTATATTGTTGCATGAGAGAACACTTTGAAACATTCATCATGCATTATTTTTAGATTCAAGCTAACTACAGTTATTTGAAATCGATTTCCTATTAAAAATTTGCTGTTTGATTCCTTGCTCAACCTTGGCAACGGTCCGCAAAAACGAGACAGCTCGTTCTGACGTCATTGCACTGTTTGGTATACATGTCTGAAAGTCATTCACATGTGGCAGACACGTCGGTAAACATCTGCTGCGCAGGCTAGTGAACAAAGGGTTGTATGGAGTTGGAAAACATTTACACTGATTACAGATTTCACGAATTTGGCAATTGCTGTTCATGCCTCTCATGTTGGTGGCATGAATTATGGATCCTGTTGCTTACTGTAAAATCCATCCATAGCAGATGTGCACTGACGTTTACAGTATACGTTGATGTCACATGTGCAAAGTTACAGGCATACAAATCTCACACAGGTTTCCCAAGCACAATGCTGAAAAACATTTTGGAGATTACTGCTTATACTGTATGTGTCTGCAAGTGTCTAGGTGGTACTTTTGGTGACACATCAGTCAAAATCTTTAATTCACACTGATATTTAAACTAATAGCCTAATGTCAGATGAATGCAAAACATTCAGTATTTGCTATATCAACACTTTGAGAACCAGTCTATGATATATTCGTACTTCAATTTCGGCCTAAAAAACAGCAGTTTTCGGTTGCTTTACCAACGCCCTAGCTCCTCCGCCAATTGTGCTAGAGAGCTGTTCAAGGGCTCAAACAGATCGGCCAGTCTAGTAGATTGCACTTGGAAAAAATTTTTTTGGTTTGGGGTTGTGGATTTTTTGTGAGTGACATCATAAGTGAAGTAGTTTTGGGGTGATTTTGGCTCATGTTGCCTGGCCTAGGACCCAACCGCTAGGCTGAAGTGTTTCGCTGAAGTTTTCATTGGAAACTAGGCTCGAGTCCGAGTCTTTTTAGCCTTTGATCGACTTTCTAGCATTTCTGGTTGAAAAGTTATGATCTAAAATAAACAAATTAATTAATTATCAAATTAGCTAATTAGTCAAATATTTTTACTAACTTACATCACAACTTTTGAACCCGAAATCCCAGCAGGTCATCCAAAGTATCAAAAGACTCAGATTGTAGCCTAGTTTCCAGTAAAAATTCAGCAAAATACTACCACCTAACGGTTGGCGCCCAGGGCCAGGCAAAGTGGGTCAAGGTGGCCCAAAAGTCCTCCACTTATGACGTCATTCACAAAAAACCTGCATCCCCCAAGCAAAAACTTTTTTTTTCGAATGCAGGCTAGAAGACTTGCTGCATCTTTTGAGACTTTTACCAGGTCTGTAGAGCATACCGGACCGGAGAAATTCCTGTGCAAAGTCACGTGCGTTTAGGCGTTTTTTTCTGAAAATCCCCGAAACCAAGCAGACGCCAAAGAGTTGACTATATCCTATGACATTTTTTCAAGGATCTAGTGAAATAAATTATATATCTTTTACTACAATCACTACTGATACCAGAAAGTTGCCCTACTTTTGCAAGCCTGATTTATGAAGATTAGTGCAACACACAAGGTTCTTACTTTAAAAGCAACTATTCCTAACACTGCCAAGCCACTCCAGCTGATCAGTAGCCTATTTAAAATATATATTTGTATTTAAACAGAGCCTCTTATCATATGTTGTGCACAGCGTTTAGCCTTTATTATGAATAAGCATCTTCTCAGTAATGTTTCATTTCTAAACAATAAGGGATATCTAAAACAGAGAACCTACATTTCAACAAGTGTATTTTAGTTACTGTCACAGTAACTTCTACTTCTATCACTACTGATAGCATAGAATTATTGCACTCAATTCTTTTTGATGACATGTAAAATGCAGAAGCAAACAGCTTTTAGCAGGGTGGTTTCTTAACATTTGGTTAAGACTCTTGCCTTCAAAATTAGAAATCTTAACACTGCCAACCCAAAGCCTAGACTGCTATCTATTGCAAAACTACCCATCCTCGCCAACATGCCTTGTCGACTACATGGTAATTTTATTGGTATTACGCTTCTAAAACTGAACTCAACACACTAACAGTTGGAATAACGATGCAGTCACATCTTATCTGGAGACAGGCACTGAATGCTAGTTGCTAGCCTAGCACTGCATGAACGAGACCACGTACACTTCATAATGAAACATTTTCCTATCGAGGTGGCCAACGCATTGGCTCGTTCAGGGTGCTGACTCAGCAAATCACATTCAGAACCAGACCACTTGTTATCCATATATGGTAATGAGACAACACAAAACTGGCCATGTAAACATGGTAAATGTGCATGAAGAACAACACCATATATATGTGGCACGAACAAGCAATAGTAGAGTGATTGCGGCGCATGATCTCTATTGTTGCTTCCTGCCACAGTGCGAAGCTTTGCTCACTTGCTGCTCGGGCTTTCCGATCGCAATAGTTTTAACAACTTGTGATGCAGCTTAGATAAAGGGGAGAAAATAGTGTGGATGTGAATGTGGTTTGGGTAATCTGTGGTTACTAGTAGGAAAACATTTCTGAAAATCTCAAATTGTATTTATTTTCTATTGAGATGGTTTTAAGTTGTCAGATATATAATTGAAAACACTTCTTAAGCACTAGAAAAAGGGTAAACATGTTACGTGAAAAGCATTTGACATTGACTTTTCTAAGTCATTAGAATGGTGGTTTCTTAGTAATTGTTTGCAACATTGCAGTAGTATAGTTTCAAGTTTTAGACTGACAATGGGTTGCATTTAAATGAAAAATGAATTACATTTTTATTTTGCAGGTTATGTTAACCATGGTTACCAGGGTAACCCATATCCACCTCAACAAACTCAGAATGCATATCCACAAGTGGGACAAGCCACTGTACAAAACTCTCAAATGGTTGCTCATCCCTCTGCCCCTTACCCTCCTCAACATTCAGCAAGTGGTCCCTTCTTTCCAGAAAAAGCAGGGTATGTGCCTCAAATGCAACAGGGATACTATGGTTCCCAAGGTCAAGCTCCTAGTGCATCAACAGTACAACCCAGTGCTCCAGGTAAGGTGCAAAAATTACATTGAAGATGCTGTAGTATACCACTGTGTAGATGAACAAATTATCTGCATGTTGACATTTTTCATGAATTTTAAGTTCCCTCAAGTTGAAATCCTGTTTCAATTTTTTATTGCACGTATCACATCTATGCTTCATAATTGTTTACATTTGTTTCATGCCATGCTTTTTTGTATATGGGTTTGATGTACTTGTACATGAATGACTTTCATCCCGGATTTTACTTAAATGGTGAAAAGACTGCTTGCCTGAGCTAATGTTTTGTTTTTGTTTAAAACCTCTTTAAAACAGTCTTTACAAGCTTTTCTGTTTAATGCTTCAAGTACCACAAAGTTATTATAGTGGCTCAGGTTTTGTCCAACCATAACTTTGGTGACTGACAGAGGTAGAGCTGTGTTCAAACCCTTTTAAAGAAGCATGAAGTCTTCTAGCTTCGATTTTAAAAAATTTGTTTTTTGCGGTTTTGAACCATTTTTGGTGTGATGCCCTTACTGCAGGAGGTCAAATAGATTTTGAATGACATCACCAGCAATATTTCCTATAAAGTGCGCAAATGCATGGTACCATCAGACCATTTGCGTAGTGAAATTGCATTCTTGCGCACTTGCAACATTCCAAATGTTGTATCATATTCAATATACATCGTATTTTTTGCACTGTAAGGCATACTTAAAATCCTTCAGTTTTCTCAAAAGTAGAAAGTACGCCTTATAATGCAGTGTGCTTAATGTATGAGTTTGATTGTCCTTTCTCAAGTATAGGTAGAACCAATTTTATGTGGTAAACATTGCTATTTATTTAACTGCTAGTTACAGCTTAACTATGAGCACTGAAAATGTTTAATATCAAAGACTGCTGTTAGCTACATGATAGTTTTGTCCGCTGTCTTAATCGAGGCTTTCGTGTGCATTCAAAATCACAACAATTATTTTTGCAAACAGACTATCGTGTTCTGTAATAAATCAATAACAATTGCAATGAGCAACACATGTGTTTCCGTGAGTTGCTAGCACATACCTTAATGTTGCAGCACAGATCGCATTACTCCACGCGGCTCCTGCGCATATACTATATATATGTATTACTGTAGCTATATGTATTACTATATTGTTTTGGATTTTATGTGTTACAACTGAACAATGTTGGGAGTTATTGTGAAAGAGTTATACAGTTTGACTTGTCCTGAGTTTTCCTTCATTTAATGCGCCTTATAATCCTATGTACCTTATGGCCCAAAAATACATATGCATAACCATTTTACCACTTGAAACACTTCACTGGTTGTAGGTTTACATGGTTGTGCAATTACATGCTCACTAAAACAAATATTTGCTCAGTGTAAAGATTTTTTCAGGGAACACTAGTCATCAGGGCGTGAGGAAAAAGGTCAAGTGGGAATTTACCCATTTTTCAAAGATAAATCTAGATTAAAATGTGCATCTTGAGAGCCCTTGATTAGCCATGCAGCATTAGTGGTTGGCAAGTTATGGCCAGAAAACGATAAGGAATTAATCCCCAAAGGATTTCCTTTCATTACCACTTTGTGTAGTTTTTGAGGTTTTTGTGCTTCCCCACTCAACATTCAACCTTTTAAAGGCTCTCATTAGAGTCTATCTGCCAACCTTACAACATCATCGCTACCTTTCTGCACTTCACCACAGCTCCATGATGTGAGTTAATGTGGCGTTGTTCACAGCTGTGGTTTTGTTGCTCAGTAATTGGTGTCAGGTAGTTTTTCAGTTTTAGTGAATACAGTTATTTGAGAACAACATATCTTCCAATTTTTTCCTTGCCTCTGCTTGTGTTTTGATTTTATCAGAATTGTGGTTTTGAGTTTGCTTGTTTTCTTTGTCTCTGCTTTATCTCTGCAGCATTTTGCCCGTAAGCATCACTTGCAGCAGATTTCAGGACTGAGGATGCACAGGGTTACATGGATTGATTTCCTATTTAAAATTTTGTTGAATTGATTTGGTTTGCCACTTTTGTTGAGAATATTTACTCGGCACAGACTTGTGCATCATCGGCAATAGGGCCTTGAGATACTTGCAATCAAGCATTGTGTCTTTGGTAAAAAGTCTTCTTCAAATGCAATGGTGGGGACGTATTTGCAATCTGGGCCACATGAACCATGTAATATCACCACAAACAGGGATATATAGTCTTTGTACTAACCTGAGCATAAGTGATCTAACTGGACTCAAGTCAAATGCTGAAATACAGATGTTTGAGCAGCCCTGCATGCAGCTCAATGGCATTTGTCCTGACAAACTTGGCCCACGATATTTAGTTGCATGTCATTGTTTCAGATATCCTGAAAAACTTGGTGATTTCAAATATTTTACTAGAACTATGATTGTAGAACATGAGTTCTTAAATTGGTGCCTCAATACCCCGGGGGGAATTGAAATAAGATGTTGGGGGTATTCAACAGTATTGGGAAGTAATATCCATATCCAGACTCAAGAGCTTGAACTTGCTTCCATCCAGATAGACTTCAACTTGATACACGCTGACTTAGTAAACGTTGTTGAAGAGGGGTATCCAGATTGGCGAAAAATTGACTTAGGGGTATTGAGCAGTGGCGTAACTGATGGGGGGAAAAGGGGCAAGCTGCCCCCCCCCTGGCAAGCTAAATGTAAAAACTGGGCTCCCTTCAGTTGACATTTTTATATTTAGCATTCTTTATATTGTTGATTTTATGCGTTTTTTGTTTTTTTGGTATTTTTATCTGGTATGGACATCCACGACATCCAGAGATTCACTCTCATTTCTTAACTTTTTGGCTATTGGGCCCCCTTCAGCTAAACTTTGCCCCCTGGCTCAAACCTCTAGATATGCCACTGCTGTTGAGGTGTTAAAACTTCAAGGATCGCTGTGGTAGAACCTATGCTTTCCCCCCTGAGTAATCTGTGAGGCAACTGCGTTTAAGTTTTGTGTTTGATGGTGCTTTGCAGCTTTTGATGTAAAGCAGTAGCTGTAGGTTGAGCCGTGCACTGTCGGTAGTGGTTGTTGTTTTTCGCTGATTAACATCCACGCTGACCAATACATGCATGTTTAAAGTTCAATGGGATCCTGCACATGCTCAGCAATACCAAGGAGACATTGGTCAAGAAGATGTTGACGAAAACGCTACCGCAGCGGAACCTCAGCCTGGGGAAAATCCTCCTTCGTTTGAATCTGTGGTGCAGGGATATGAAAGCACGGCGTATGGCAATGAAGGTGAATAATTTTGCATAGTAATATAACTGCATTGCAAAACGTTTTGGTTGGTTTCAATGCATTTAACGTAGTGGTCACAGCAACATCGCATGGAGTATGTTTTATTTTCGCTTTCTATGCCAAAACATGGCTTTGGTGTTATTATTCTGAAGATCTTGAGATGCTTGTGTGCTTAATTTTTGTGGATTTAATTTCTTGATAAACGTTGTTAGAGATGCATCCGAATATATTGGCAAAATCATGTTGCTAGAACATCTGGACATCGGTGCTTGATAGTGACGTCACAGGGGCAATTCTTGTTGAAATGGCATCAAATGTCGCAGATGATGAAAACAACTCAAGTGCAATTTCCACATTTGATTGATGTGGACAATATAGTGGCCTGCAATGAAAACAACGCGTCGAAGAGAAGAAAAAATGATTTCAATGGAATTTTTGACTCCTCGCTCGACATAGAACCGTCTTGTTGTTGCACAAATGTTGGTGGGAACCAATTTTCGGGTCTTTTGCAGAAAGTCTTCTCTATTTTACGACAGTACTTAGTCGCATGTTTGATGGTTGGATAACGTTTGTGGGTCGTGCTTGACTCATTGTGTGCTGGTGGTTCCCCCAAATAACAACTAACAGAAGACATCAACCTTTTTGTTGTCGAGGGACAGATCCTGTCTTTTCAATCCATTTTGCTAACACTTTGCTTTGGCCAAACCGAAGCAAGGCCGTTAAATGTCTCTTATTTTGCAGTCCGTAACAAACTGCTTAGATGTAGACATCCTTCGGGATTTCTTCTGAATGTGTTCTGAAACGCCGTAATCGCGCGAAAAGACCGAACTGGTCGAAACGTAGCCAGCCGCTAGTGACGCACCGATCAGATAGAATAATGTCGCTTCGAAATTCAAGCGGTGATCATAAAACATTCCCATAAGCCAGTGATTTTCAACGTGGTCCAGGTGGACTACCGGTGGTCCACAGAGAATTCTACAAATCCTAGATGAAAAGTTCACTGACCTATGTGCAATAGGTCAGCGTAGCAAATAAACAAAGTGGTCCAATTAGCACAGCAAATAAGCAATTAAGTCGTCCATCGGAAATTTTTTAAAATGATTGACCTTGAGCAAAAAAAGGTTGAGAACCACCGCTGTAAACGAACTATCGATCGCGGACGATAAGGTTAAAGGGACAGAGTGTGGCCATGAAAACGCAACCCGTCAAAATACAACATTTATGCCGTTGAGTGTGAACAAAAGATTAATAGCATAATTGCGTTCATTAAAGTATACCCCCATCGGAGAAAGCGGTCTGGATATGTTGAGGAGAGCTGGCACTCAAGAACAGCACAATATTTTCGAAAGTTTTGTTGATTGGAAAGTTCGTTCCTGTGTTTCAGATTGAGGTATTATGTGTTAAGAGCGTGTTGCTGGTCCACATCTGGGTTAATTTTTCAGTCATAAACCGAATTTATTCTGAAGTGACCGAAAAAAATGTAGTCAATTCGGTCACAATATCTGAAAAGGTAAGCTACTGAATACTGTAACGCCGAGTTTCAATACTATTACTGGAACTAATGACCGCAATGTCTCAACGAAAAAGAAAACCTAGATCCAAACATTATTAAAGTCGGGAACCTCCAGCATTTTGCCAAAAAGTACCTTCACTGACCAGGAGGACCTCCAGGGAAGAAGCTGCGTTTGTGTCGAAACAATATCGTCGGCGACATGAAAGGCTAGTTTAGTTTGAAATTGATCACGTGGGCTCCGAGCGATATGGCAGTGAATAGATTTTCGTTGATGTGAATTCTACCTTGAATGTTGAAACGATAAACTGTTGCAAACCTCTGTCAGATATGTATTCTAATCCAATACGCCACTTAAAAGTCAAGTCCATGGTTCCGTCAAAGGACGATTGCGACCGAGAAGGTTTTCTGACGAAGTGAGGCGAGTCGAAGTTGCTTGGCAACGACAAAGCGTGAATTGTAGAAGTGCTAATAATGGGGAAAGTGTTTGTTGTGTTCCGGAAAGGAAACGAAAGTCTGGAAGGAAGAACATGTAAAGTAGAAAGTACCGTCGGAAGCAAAACGGCAGTGCACGAAGCTGGAACCGAGAAAGTTTGATAGGAATTGAATAAAAATGCCAAAACTTTCTGAAGCATATGAAGGACAAAAGAGCATAGTAGTGACGTGTGAAATGCACAGCAAAGGTATGTTCCGATCACAAGGAATACAACTTTTTGCATTCGCGTGCTCGTCAGTGGTTGGCGCGCACTCTCCAACATGAGTGCGCGTGAAAAGGCACTGAAGACCGGTGCCGCATCCAGGTGATACGTGCAGGGGTGGGGGCCAAAACTTGTGCTGTTTTCGGGGGGAGCAAAGCAAGTGTAACTTTTTGTTTTACCCAACAACTAACCATATCTTTGAAAATTTCAGGGGGGGAATTGCCTACTTGACCCCTCTTGTTAGGGGTCTGCTGGAGACTGTTGTGAGCAGCTCTGTCTGTTGCCAGCGAGCATTAAAGTGCTATAGCAAGAGGAAGCGAGGAGATGAAGTTAGCCAGGGCGTAAGCGACCTGACGTGCCATGAGGTGAAACTGACTCATCAGCTAGCAATCATGTCCTCGCTTAAGTTATTAGTCTCGAAATGTAATCCGAGGAATTGAATGGCTGCAACCTCATCTTTAAACTGCCATCGTGCAGAAAAGAATAATGTCTACAGTTCAGTGTAAAAGTGACAGGAAGTATAAATCACGTTGGCAAATTGTCTTCAAGCTTTTAAACTGTTCGTTTGACTGTCTGTCGTAAATGCCTGAGTTCATGCTTGGCACCAACAGTTACATGTGACGAACAAGGTGCTAGAAAAAAAGCTAGAAAGCTGTCTAAAGACCTATCAGCAAACAAAATCAAGCTGAGGCTGAGCAAACAAGTCCGCATAACAGAAATCATGGTTTATATGAAAAACTAAGAAAATGTTGTCAAAGCAAAAAAACAAGCAGAAAAACAAGCAAATTGTCAAAAGAAAAGCCACTAAGACGCAACAAAGCTCTAAATATTACAATTGATTTTTTGCATGACTTGTTCGTACAGCGCCGGCTTACATTAGCAGTGAAAAGCCCAGCATGTTTTCAGAAGAAAGTGAACCTCACGGAACGGTTTTGCTCTACAAAGCACTGGTCCGCTGTCAAGCGAAATTTCTGACTTATTATTGTTTGTCAGTAGTTAGTTTGCTTCTCAGAGAAAATAAATAAAGTTTGGCAATAACTTTTTTGATGTGTGTTGTGTCAATTAAAACGTTTTGGTCAGATGTCAGATATCCACAACAAGGTATAGGACGAGAATAACTATAACCACTGAAAAATGTTGGACTTAGTATTAGACCTCAATTAATTTTTTTTTTCTAGCCCGAACCCTAACCCGACACACTTACCTAAATACCAAACCCTAAGCCCTAATCACCAGTTTTCTCAATGTGTTTCATATGTAAAGTATTACTCAGTGCATGCGCACATGGCGTGAAGTCAGAAATGTCGCTTGACACTGGGCGAAAGGCACCACAAAAACAAAGTTTGCTTCGAACTGATGAAATTTCTTTCCAACTTCAACTTGCAGTAGATTTCGTTCATCAGAGGAAAATTGCAGAGAACAGCAAAGGAGGCTTGGCTGTCGATGTAGCATTCGCGGTGTGAGCTGCGTTTTATACTGACAGTTTATCCCAAATCACTTCTAACTGAATAGATCATCCCAGTCGTTGTTGGAGTACAAGCGCAGTGCTTCACCGATCTGACGTTAACACTTTGCTTTGGCCAAACCGAAGCAAGGCCGTTGAATGTCTCTTTCCAATTGCACTCCGTAACAGACTACTTAGATGTAGACATCTTTTTGGATTTCTTCTGAACGTTTAAACGTTTTCTGAAATGCGGTAATCGCACGGAAAGACCGAACCCATGAAAGTGCATCCAGTTAATATAACCAAGCGGCGGAACCAGACATTTTCACTTAGGAGGGGCAGCTGGGCCAGGGGCCACGTTTGTAGATGGGCAGTCATTATATTGATAAAAGAATGTGAAGTAGAAATTTTCCTAACGTCTAACAGTGACATGAATGGTCAGGAATTGTGGTTGCGTGGAACACAAAAAAATGTTGAAAACCTGAGTTTAGTAATAACCTGGGTTGAGTCATAAGTTATATTAGTTTTGTAATTTTTCATTGGTTAAGTAAAATGAAGAGCAAAAAGTGACGATCGACTGTTTCCGAAACTGGTCATCGCTTTTGCAAAATGTTTTCGAAAACCCAGTTGTTGTTTTCGTAATTTGCTGCTGAATATCAACTTCACCTTCTCTAAAGTTATTTCGGTAGAAAAGAGGAATAGGTAAACGTGTAAAACGTTCATTTTGTTTTGTGTTATGGCGATGAACGTAATCTGCCATAGTGAAAATTTTGCTTAAAAATAGCTGCAAGTATTATGATGCAGTTGGTTTCTATTGCAAGTGCCTGCTCTATCGCCACTGAGTGTTCTCAGACTTGAACACAGGCGACAATTCTCGCCTATTCTTGAAAACGATACGTCGCATATCTTTGCTTAATACGTAGTCGTTATACGGACAAAAGAGCATCGCATACATACACAAGCTCACAGATCCACTCAACAAAACTTAACAAGTGAGCCCAGCGGCAGTTTTGGCGTTTAGCGATGAGGGGCTTCAATGGAGGCCAAAACATTATGCTTTGGATATTGTGTGATTACGATTTTGTGCTGAAAAACAATTTCGCTGCTGGATGCGGTTAAACCAACCGCGTGGCTTCTGCCGTTGTGTGTACAAAGCCATATTGTCAATTATCAAACTGCAAGTGTCCAACCGGTGCGTATATCCTTTGCAAACAAACATGTATCGATGAATATCACAACATGTCAAAATAATGTGAAAGTCACAACACCGTATGATGAAGCGTCGCTTGGTAATGGTGCTGTGCATATGATGATGTCATGCTTTGTAATAATACCGGAGTTCCCACGCGGTATTGAAAGTATTGAATTGTGAAACCGGTTTTCAAGACCTTGAAAAAGTATTGAATTTGGTCAAAGCGTACATAAATTATTAATAAAGTATGGAAATCTCACATCCGGCCATTTGTTTATTAAAATCTTGTTCTTCACCACTGAATGGTTTTGCAGATGTTTTTTCCTTTGTGTTCCATGAATAAAATTTTGAAAAAATGAAGATAAGTGATGGTATTACAATTTTTTCATTTAGCATTGGAAACCTATTGAAAAAGGATAGAAAATGGTTTTGAATTTGTGTGGGAACCCTGTCATACTGCGCTTATGATAAAGTCACGCTTTGTAATGATACCATGCTTATGCAAACTCATTGCTCTGTTGCTGTAAAATTGATTTTAATCTGAAGTCCGATTAATCTGACACTGATTCATTCGCTGCAGTACTGGCTGGGCCTCCTCCGTCATATGAAGAAGCAACGTTGGAGAAAGCAAGGATCGATTCTGCACAAATGCCGTAAGCCTGTTTTATATCCTAGCGATATTTCACACAAAAGCAAAAATGAAACTAACATTGATTTAAACCAGTGTTTCTCAAAGTGGGTGGAATCGCCCCCTTGGGTGCGATTTTGAATGGCAAGGGGGCGACAGGGGGGCGAAACAACATGAAGGGGGCAAAATGCCCAACCACTAATCGATCACTGAGTTAACTTCAGTAGCCTAATATTAGCCTATGACTTGTTAGTTTCTTGCAAATTTTGTTTTACTATGATTTAATCGTTGGAGGTTGCTGCCACAGTAATTTATCTGTTAAAATTATACTCTGGATCGTCTATGAGCTCGGTTACAGCGTTGATTATTCAGTGCTACGGAGCCGCCATAAAAATGACACAGCTCCGCCTCCGGAGGTATTGGCTTTCATGAGTGTGGCTCCGGAGCTTTCTTTTTTCATGGCTCCAGCTCCGGCTTCTGGTTGTTATCACACACTAATATTTTGTTGACTTGGTGTGCCCCAAGCTGAATAGAAAATGAATTAAATCAAGTGCACAAAACTAAGAGAATACGCCAAACCTTATTGAGTAATTTAATCTGGTAGTTTTTTACAAGCAGCGCTCTTCGCATGAGGAAATCAGCTAAAAAACAACAATCACAGATTCAGACGATTCAGAGAACAGTCACTAGCAGAAACGTTACTCAAGATAACGGTAATATAAACAATTTCTGGAAAGGCAATCGCTGCTTTTGCCGCCAATGCCTGAGGAATGAGGACCTTGTGCTATTCCTTACGACCAGAATCAAAAAATGTCTGTTTGGAAAACTAAATTTGTGTCAGAGCATTTAAAAGCAGACCAGTCCCAATTGACCACGTGTTTTGCACTCGTTGCATGCTTTGTCTGTTGCAGCCTTGGCGATTCTATCTAACAGCGCTGCCCAGCAAACCATGCAAGCAGCGCAAAACACATAGTCGACTATCGTGTGCTTTACACACACGTTTGCATTAACACAAATGCGAAGATGTGTATAAAATCCCTTTTTCAAAGAATTAGTATGAGAAGAAATTCACCTTTGACTTTTTTAAAATAGCTGAAAACTTCTGATTTCTTATCTTTTGCACTCAAAATAAGCAGTGATGAATCGCAAGTAAAGCACAATTTAACCTGCAAAGCCTAAGAGAAAATAAGGCTGATGGTTACCGTGCTGAAAACAGATTTTTTCCACATGAAAACTTGAAAAGTCCACATTTGTTTACATTGATTTTTATACCCCCCTGATAATGTACTGCTATGCAAAGCAATCCTAGTTTGCTACCAATTATTTGTAACTTTCATGTTACGCTACTGCTTGTAAACGTTATTTTTCCCAGTGAAATTGGCAATTATCTGGAAAACCTTATTGCTAGTAAGCCTAATGATTTCTAATAAAGATTCTTACTTTGCAATGGCGTGCCGTGCATTTTACGCTTAAATCTGAAATGGTATCATATCTTAATCATAATCCCTGCCAACAGCATGATTACATAGCTACAAAAGCTGTGGATATTTTATGATATACCTATTCATTATAGCTCAGTTCGTTTTAGATCGCTATACTCTATAGACCCGGTTTGATCATTCTGACAAGAAAGCAAGATGCTGTGGTAGTTACGTCTTTTTTTTGCTGCTTCTACAACAGTGGTTCGCAACGATTTCGCTGAAAGGAGCCAAATCCAGACCTACGATTTTGTTAGGAGGCGGCACTAAAAAATTTTCCACAAGTCAATCAGAACGAAGTCTGTTGCACAAAATATTAGAGATGCTACTGAAAGACACTGCCTAATGAAAGGGATCCTTTCCCAGCAAAGAATCAGACACCAAGCTCTTACAGAGTATATATTTCGCCTACGAAGTAGGCGTCATCAGCTCTTATTCAAATAGAATCTGTTACAGAAAGATTGCTAAAAGCCGTACAAAGGATGCTTTGGAGCTGCATGCGGCTCATAGAACAGTGTTTGAGAACCATTGTTCAACCAATAACACCACGCCCTGACAGCTGCGATGTCACAGCCTTATCGATTATTAAACCAAAGAAACATCAAAGGCTTGCAGTTCCATTGATGTAGTCTGGTGTCGTAACTCGTAACAATCGCTTTTCGTGTGCTATAAAGAGCACACGTAAGTCTATTTGGCAAAAACGTTAGTATCTAGGAAGGGACCCGGAGCAGGAACTACCTCTCAATTGGTCAAAGCTCCAGATCCGGTCCTAAATTTTAAACTGAGATCCGGCTCCTGATTTTTATTTTGAACTCCGGGTCCAGGCAAAATGCCCAGCTCCGGTTCCGCAGCCCTGAATTACGAGGTATTTTCACAAGCATTCTGCACGTAATATTAGCGTCGTAGTACAAGTGCTTACTTCAGCTATTTAACGTCTTGGTTCAGCTATTTAATACGTTCTTTAAATAAAATTCTGTAATTGACTACCTTGTGTTTGATTTGTCATGCTTGGGAGGTGAAAACGACGTGTCGAGAGCGAAAAGGGGGCGATAATAAGAAAGTTTGAGAAACACTGATTTAAATGATGATGTGTTGGACGCTTTGAAAACCACTTTTTTCATCGGCATCAAAATTCCAGTGGCTTCCAATGAAGCATCTGCTGACGGTGAAAACTTTTGATTTCAAAAACTCGACATCGTTTAAATCAGGATTTCTCAAACTTTTATGTTCTACGGCCACATTTTAAATATTTTTTCTAGGCGACTCCTTAATGGATAGTCTACATGTCAATGATACGTGTAAACGTTCCATTAGTTTACAAAAACATTTATAACTGATTTGTCAAGCCGGTTTGATTCGTGACCCCCACTTGGGGTCGCGACCCATAGTTTGAGAAAACCTTTATATGCAATTCTTCCGACGTATTCGCAAAGCGCCCATTTAAATATTGATCGTGTGCTGTGCCTACTCGCGACCTGGATAAGTATGTGGCTACAATTTCCAACTGTCTTAAACTTTCACAAGAGACATTGAAGAAAAAGCGATTGAAGGAGATGTCTTATTAACAGTTGTTTTGATCGAACCGCATCCACATGGTTGTGAAGAAGCGGCTTACCTGCGAACTTACGCACTAGGCTAAAGGGAGCTCCCAGTAGCTTTCGTGCTACTAGGGATGTTATGCTTAGCGCGTCGCATGTAGCAGCCACTGCGCTGCTACATCACTCCCCCTTCTCTCTTTATCCGAAACATCACCCCCCTTCACGAAACAGGCAGGGGAGTTGAGAGGTGACACTGTACGCTTTATTGCCGCGAGTTCTGCACTGGTTTCAATGACGCAAAACGGCAACATCTATCGACCAATAACAGAGACTGCGACTTGTCTTTTACGACTAAACAGCAGCAACCATATCGCAGAAAACAGTTAATGGATCAGGCAGACGACAACTCGCTTACGGCACTACTGACGAAAAGAGATCAAGTAAGGTTCCGCGAGATCGTAAATACATGCACAGAAAGGCGAGCAGGAAAACGCATTCAACGAACGGCGTGAATATTGAGTCACGTGTTACGTAAAATGCTGTGTGAACATGTGAACGGTTTGTGCCCAGCCAGGTGGCTCAATGAGCAGTCTATTACAAAGCACTGGTTCCAGTCCGTACGTACTTGTCCATATAGTTGGGCCACTGGCCGCAACAGTTGTATTGTAAACAGTCTGGCTTTGACCTTAGGAGAAAAAAAGAAATTGTGCCAATTGATTTTCAAGTCACTCCGAAGAGCGATGTCTTCTGAAACTTTCAACCGTCATATGCAAACTACATGTTAGTGTGGTGAATGCATATTGGCATGTACAAGCGCAGACTTACAGTAGCAAGCAATACAACTACCTCCAGCACCCGGTGTGTTTTGTAAACGTCGACGAACCAGACGTTTTAGCTTTTCATGACACAGTGATGTGCGAAGAGTGGTCTCCCAAGAAACAGCAGTGACCCGTGTATGTTTCCTGAAAATGCTGCTCGTATGTAACAGAGAAAACCAGCATATTAGTGAATGAATTTTGTGTGAAGTCGGTCAGAGAAAAGTTTTTATACTACAAATGGATTTTGTAGGAAGTCAGTCAAACCAAACATTCATTTTACTACAAATCAATTCAAAGGGAAGACAATTAAAGAAAACATTCATTTCAGTCATTCCTTCCCAAGAAAAGGCCTTGAAGCTGACCAAGTGCAGTAGGAACACTCCACCCGGGTGGTTGCTTGGGAATTCTGGAACCACTTCTGATTTAAGTCTCACACGTCTTCACACTTTGATGCATCTTCTACTTCTGCTTGTCTTCCCAGTTGCAGCGGACATGTGTGAACCACCTCCCTTTCACAAACCGCATACCCCCACGATGCTGCGTGCTCTGTAGTTCCGCGTTTCATCCACTGGATCTTGCTGAGAACGAAAATAGATGTTTTCGAAACGTCCAACATGCTTATGTTTCAATCTGTAGTTTTTGTTTTTTTCCTTCATATATGACTTTGCAACGCTTCTAGATTTCTCGCCGCTCTTAAGGCATCAAAGGGAGAAAGCGTTTCTTGCAAGAACGCTGATGAAGTTGAGCCTCAAGCATTTCGTAGTTATCTCTGAAGAGTTTTTATCTGACATGGATATAAAAGTTTCGAGGATAAAGCATTTTGTAGATACAGTTGTTTGGCAGACCTACTGGTATCTCGTTGTCTTTTCGCGTTTGTTGATAAGATTCTCCTGGGACATGATATGAGCACAGATATTGACAAGAAGTGTGAAACTGTTTTAAGTCTGTCGGTCAGTAGCGTTAAACGTGTAACAAAACCAAAACAAACTTTCAAGTCAGATCGTTGCAACAGAGCAGGGTTCCGCAAGCTATGGGTCGCGACCCAAATTGGGTAGCGGAATGTAATTCTGGGGTCGCAGAACAAAAAAAAGTTTGAGAAGCCCTACAATAGAGTATTTCATTTGTTGTGATATTATACACCAATGTGGTAGTGAACATTGCTAGAACATTTGCTTAAGCATGATGCCGACAAACAATATATCTAGTCGACGTGCCCTACAACGTAGATAAATAAAATATAGTGTAGCCATGCCATATGACAAGGTTTGTGACGTAAAAATGTGATGTACGAAACATGCCGTTGACTCTTTGTTGTTTACCTCCAAGCAAAGCTCTTCACAATCATCATTTTCAATACAGCTATTTATACAATAGCTAAAAAATAATAATTGAAATATTCACCTTGACTGAAAAATTTTTTGTTTAAAATGTTTGAAAACCCTCATGTCAGAGTTGCCTCTGTAATGTGATGGCTCTTGATTTTCCAAGAGCAGTTCTGCAATATTAAATACATTTCTAAAACATTATGTCTGAAAAAATGTATGATTACCACTGAGATTCTTGTTTCAAAGGTCGATTGACTCTGAAGAAGCAAAGGAAGCGTTGCTGGAGTATGTGTCTCAGAAGTGTTGCTATGGTGAGGGAGCTGCGAAAAAAATGGATATAAAGGATATTCAAAGCACATCAGCTTTCCATGTAAGCTTTAATGTTTGTATCTTTTGATTCTCTGACTTATTTCTTCAGATGCAATGCAGACGATTTTAATATTTTAACTTAGATATTAACGCTACTAGTTGAGTTTTCAAATATCAACACGTTCTGTTCATATCGCTAGGAACTCTTGCAGTTTTGCAGCTGACAACTGTTAAGCTGTTTGCAGTATTTTGAAGTGCTTTTAAAATTCAAGGCTAGTTGAGCAGCGTACAATTTCCGGAAAAACTGTGTTGTGTTGGACGGCATGGATGGACGATTGAACGTCACACTGAGCAAACAATCAATTCTTTTTTTAATTGTTTGCAGTTCACATGTTTTGAAATCGCGACCGTGCAGCTCTGCCTCTCTTATCTTGCACGTGACTAGTAGCTAATATTTGATTGGTGGAAGTGTTGTTGGTGACAGTCTGCCGGTGTCGCCGCTTCTTGCTGAATGCATTTTCTTTCAACCAGCCGTGGATTGTGAGCAGTTGTTGCCCAACGTTCTTCTGTCCGAATTTGATTTGGGGTTTGAAGAAAGTTGTAAGGCGAATTTTAGAAAAACATCAATTGACAACTTTCATGCTGTGTACAGTACTTTGGATTAATTGTAAGGCTCATGGCTGGTTTAGGCAACGTTTCATTTCCTGACAAACTGCTTCGACATCGCGTCTTTGAAGCTCTACCATTAGCACGTGACGAGTGGCTAATGTTTGGTTGGTGGACATGGTGTTGGTGACAGTCTGCCTGTGTCGCCGCTTGTTGATAAATGTACTTTCTTCCAACCAGCCCTGGGTTGTAGGCAATTGTTACCCAACCTTCTGGTGTCCGAACTTGATTCGGGAATATAAGAAAATTTTGAGGTCGAAGTCTGGAAAAACATCATCAGATCAACATTTATTTGAATGTTGTGCGATAAAAAATTCATATTTTCTTTGCTCCATCGTAAATATTTAATGATTTTTTTCGCCGAGACATTTCGGTCATTTGTCCCATAATAGCTCTAAAACTCGCCGTGACAGTGTTCACCTATTTATATTTTCGGACATTATGACCCGAATTGACCTAATTTTTTTGGTCATTTAAAAAAAATTTGGTCTATGACCGGAAATGCCCGAAAAAACTTAGAAATATTATGTTGTAAACACAGTGCCTTGCCCGAAGTGGCGATGTGTTTTCATCAAAGTCTTATGAATACAAGATTATTTTTCCTTTGTTGTTGAACAACTTCTATTGATTGATTTCCCTGTATTTTTAGTATTCACTGGAAACTTTCACTGAATCGAGAAGCACCAAGTGGCACTATACTCCGTATGCAGGTTGGAACTGTGGCAATAGAAAGATCCGTTAATGTATTTTCCTCGGTGTGCTGATCCACCCTCAATAACTAGGGAGGGAGTTCCGCGTGATGCAATAAACCGACACGAATCTTAGGACTCCTATTTAGTTAATGTGTGTATAGTCATAAGTTCAAAGCGAGCAAAGTTGGCAGTTTAAAACTCTTGCATCTTGCCTCAACGAAAATTTACCTTCAACGTTTTTATGGCGTTAATAGCAGTTTGGTTGATGCAGCAAATCCGATGACCTTCCTCGCTGTGAAAGTGTTGCTTTGCTGGCAGGGTGTGTTCCACTGCTTGTGCTGAGTCCCCCCGTGTTTCATGAAAATCCGGCTTAAACGTCAAACACCATAGTTGGTGGCAAGATTCTGTGAAGCGTAAACTTTGAAATGGACATTGCTATCTATGTGCGCTGTCAGCGAAATCTACAGGCATGAAAGATTGCCCAGTTGTACCTAAGCAGAGGTTGTTGTATTCTCAAAGGACCTGATTCTTTCATGCGTGCAGTTACTTCCGCGCAAACTTGAGCAGCGAATGGCTTGAATCCAGCTTTTTCTGTTCAGATGAAAATCTAAAAAAAAAATCCGCCACGGTCAGAAACGACTCGGATTGTACTTTAGTAGAGATTCTTTACTTTTTGAAATGTTGAAGTGATGTTGCAGAAAGCGATTGCAGCGGTTTGTCTTTCCGTGATCACAAAACGAGAGCTTTCAAAAACCGCAAAGTTGTCAGTTTCTGAATCGGTCTCCATTCCGATCCTCATCTATGGTCATAAACCTTGTGTAATGACTGAGCGCGCAGCTGTGTAGCTGTGTAACAAAGCGCGCAGCTGTGTAACTCGTAAAACCCTGAATGTTGGATCACTTCTCCGAAACCCTTCACGTTTCGTAAGACGCTTTTCCGAATAGAAAGTTACTGCGTTGGTTCGGTCACGTGACGAGAATATCGCAGGCAAGGAAACTCCTGCTGGCTACATTAGCGGGATAACAGCCCAGAATTTGACCAAGGACCGGGAAGAGTGATTAAATTTCCTGCCTTGCTTGGTCCGCCTTGGTATGGCTCCGGCAGAACTACCACAGATTGCTAAAAACAGAGATACTTCCACATGTTCTGGTGCTGCCGCCCCAGTAATCCTATTTATAAGGAAAAGCGAGTATGAAAAAGATAATTCCAGCAAACGTTCGGATCACTGTTTGACTTCAATTCTTACGCTGGTGTAAAGACTAAACTTTTCCCCAGGCTGCTGTTTAGTGTTAGTAAGTAAGGGCTCCGGTGCCTTCAGGCGAAGTGCCAGAAACAAATCTTACAGGTTGACGACGTCTTATGTTCTGTATATTTTAACATGCGATGTTGTCACCATGCTAGGTTTAGCGCTTATTTTTACACTTTAAATGTAAGCATTATATGTTGGATTGTTTTTCCCATACAATGTCATCCTCTGCAGACCTTACTTGATCTTTTGCGTCTATAAGCGGTGTTCTCAAATCCCTAACATACCTGAAAGAATTCCATTAATTTTTCATAGTTCACTGGTTGAGTTACTGTCATGAATTAGGTAGTTCGTGTGTGTTTGCAACTTTGTGTAAAAATTGCCTTTGACTGTATGTTCCTCCCGATTGCAGAACATTGAATTGTTGTAGAATTTTTTTGCGAAGAAGCACTGTGTGGTTACCATTGGAAAGTTCAGTGTTTATCATCTTTTCTCCTTATTGAATTTTCTTATTCGCTTGTCTCCATTCGCACTCCATGCGGTTCATCGAGTACTTCAATGAGTTCAATAACAACACGATAAACTTGCATTTTGCATCACTACGTTTCAGGTGGATTTGTGGATGGCCCACAAAATGGTCCTGCTCCTGGGCCCTGGGAAATTCCCTGTCAGTTTACTGCTCTGTTCAAGAACGAAACACAGAAACTTGAAGTGCCGCATACTGCAAGTGTCACGGTGAGCGATGGATGTAAGTGAATGCGCAGTTTCGAACTAATGCTTGAGTTACATATCGTCGAACGTAAGTTCAGAAACTGCGGATTGCCCAAAGTCGCAGGGGAATGAAATTCACGAGTTTCTATTGGACAGACAGAAGATGGTTGGCGAACGTGCACTTTAAGCATGATTCTCAAAAAATGTATCGTGACTTGAGGTTGTGGAGCTACTCATTTCATTAACGCTTCAAGTGGATTGTTGTTGGTTTTGCGCCAATCCAGTTACCTGCGGGACTTGTTCACTTTCTGTTGTGTTTTTGACTTCCATTTCGACACCTCACGCTTTCCTGGGGTTTCAAAAGAAGCTGTAAGATGCAGTTTCTTTATTCTGTTTGAATGTCACAAAATGTGCATGTTTAGTGAAAGCAACCTTACTCTTTTGATTAAAAGTTGATCATTAAAATCGAATGTAAGGCTTCAATTCGTATACCTGCATAGCAATTTTGGTATCTTTTATAGCTATTACTTTTTCGTACAACTACTTCTTGATAAGAGTCAAAATTTCTTCTGCTCGTGATGTTCTTTTTACTGGATCGTGTCTCTGTTTTTAGCTCTGTCACGTGTGTCATGGCTGTGGTTTCAATCGGTGCTGGAAGTGTCATGGCCGCGGCAGGGTGAGGTGTAGTTGGTGTCACGGTTCTGGGCGAAGGAGCGAAATGAGAGAAGGGCAAACTCACAATGTCTGTTGCTCTTCTTGTGGTGGATCGGGAAGAAAGAGGTTTGTGATTTCATAAAACGCGGAATATCACGAATTGTTACGTATGTTCACCACTGTTTACCATGGTTGAGTGAATAAATTTAACAATGGCCAAGTAGCAACTCGGAGAAGGTGCACTTTTGAAACTTCCTGCTCGCATGAGGATTTTTTCAGTTCTTTTTGTTGTTTCAACTTCCAAGTCCTACCCACCGTGGAAACCTTGTAATGGTCGGCGCCTCAGCTTTATCGCTTCGTATGATTCAGTTTCTATTAAAAGACGCAATTCAACCTCATGCTGTTGTGTGATTCGTATTGATTCTTGAAATCGATTTGCAATGGTTGGTTTTATTTTGACAGATGCATAACTTGCCACGGGAATGGTTGCATCCAATGCCGGGAATGTAGAGGATTCGGGAAGATCAAGCAGTTTATACAACTAACAGTGAAATTGTGAGTCATCAACTTCTTGACGTTTTACTTAGTTACGTTTCGGTGTTTCCAAATATACAATTCCTTAAAGTATTTTTGATCATAACTTTCAATATTGTGGATAGTTCCTCGGATGAAGCAGAGTTTATTGTTAAATATCATTACTACGTCTTCGGTTGATCAAAAGTGAATTTGATGAAAAAGAAGCACATCTTAGAAATTTTTAGTTTGGTTTCTCGTATCTGTCTGCATGTGTCTTTTAGGGAACAATGTACTGTAAGTGTCTTTGACGAACATGGCCAAGGTTTTAAGTCAAAATACATGGCTAAGCAAGTCTTCGATCTTGCAGTTATCTTGACAAAGGAAATAGCACTTGATAGCTTTCCAGAAATGTGTACGACTTGTATTGCAATAGTGTAAAATTTCGATCTATCGTTCTGGCCAGAACTGCCTTTCTTTGGCAAATCATTGATGATCAATTATGAACCTCGATACCAACTCGTTTATTGCTTGGTTGTCAGTTGAGAGGTTAGAAGTCCAGTCACAAAACGTTACTCACCTGACGTTTCCACTAATTATTTCCGTGTTATAAATTTTGAACTTTTCCCACACATATCCTATCTCTGCCACTTGCACTTGAGGCAAATGTTTTTCGGTCATTACGAAGATTGATGACCACTGGAGCGGAACCATATCCTGGTTTGAAAACTGAGACAGTTGAAAAGTTAAAAGCTCTTGTGATCACGTGACTCCAGAGTTATCCAGGAATGTCAACAACACTCCAAGCAGTGTTTAAATCGTCTTTGTGCATGTTAAGGAATTTGTTGCTGGTGCTGGTGATCCCAATTCCAATAACAAGACTGTTTAAGGCTGTGTTAACCGCACTCGCCTGCATTTGTAAACTGTCAACCTCTTTCCTTGTCCTGTAGGACGGAATCGACATAAATCAACAGTTGTTTTACTGAGCGCACTTAAACGCGCACCGTTCTACACGATGCCTTTACCGGCTTCAAGACACTGACAAAAAAGAATCAGTTCACGAACGAAGCACATTTAAACAACTCAGGACTGTGCGCCGCTTATTTAATGCATCGCCCAATGACAACAGCTCGGCGAAACTCAAGAACGCTAGAAAACGTACATGCGGGCACAAGAAATTCTTAGCAGTGCATGTATGGTTTATAAGTCTTTTGCGGCAGCGAAGTATTCCTGGACGGTACAACATTTAACAACAGGAAAGTTTATGAAGACAGGCTCAGATACAAACAACGTAAAGAGGTAATTGTTGTTGACTTCTGAAAAAACTAGAAATGTTTTCATTTGAAAGCGGTTTTGCTTTTTCCAAATCCAGCACAGTTGGAAGATG
>Ga0210059_1002667_pt1 | contig 28109 bp, 12 predicted proteins | sample Ectturendosymbi2_FD_188042 | JGI IMG/M metagenome (GOLD analysis project Ga0210059, IMG submission 188042) | Ecteinascidia turbinata endosymbiont from Florida, USA - Sample 2 (SPAdes) (version 2) | ecosystem: Host-associated > Tunicates > Ascidians > Unclassified | place: Key West, Florida...
AAAATTTCAGCAAAAAAGGTTGTTTTCTTAGTTTCGAGTGGGAAAAAACAAATTTCATCGCTTTTGGCCCCCCCCCCTAGAAAAATTTTGGAAAAAAACTAGTGCCCCCCCTGGAAACAATTCTTCCGATGCCCATGCTCAGAACCCGGAACTGGGTTTAAATTCACCAAATCAAGCGTTTCCTTGTTTACTTCTTGTCGCGCCGAGCAGGAACGCATTCCTGCTGCACAGGTCAAAGCTATTCAGAAATATCCGCTAAGACACTTTGCACCGCCAATGAAGTAAAAGGTGAAGTTGAGATTGTTGGCGGGATTCAAAACATGGTAAAGGCAAAAAAGCACTACAGTCAGCAAGTAACAGGTTCTGAGTGGTTTGCATTATTTTTTTCAGCTTCAAAGGAAACAGCGTACGAATATGCCATTAAATCGGCGGGAATACTTCATGCAATAGTTACAGCCTGCGGCAAAGGCAATTTAAGGTAAGCAATATTAAATGATGTTAAACGCAGCTCACTACACAGTATCTGAGCAATCTGTGCCTATCGTTTCGTTGGCCTTTTTTAAAAACTTGTAACGAGCATTCAATTGTTAGAAATTTATGATGTCCTTTTTTCTAATTGTAAACAGTCTTTTATACAAGTTTGTCAAAGCTCCGCCAGTAAAACTCATCAGTGATATCCCTATTAAAAATTTGCTCCTTTGGTTAAACAGTAAAAAGGTGTGAAAATTTGGAAAACACCAATTTTAGGATTGAGTTTTTAATGTGTAGTACAGAATTTTAGTTGTGGTTTCGCTTCGCCATGTAGTTGTATTTCTGTCATTTGCGATACTTTTATTTAACGTCAAGTCTGGATGGGGGTAGGTTTCCAAGCTAATGCCCAGACGAAACAGTAGGAACAAGTGTTATTCTGACAGAAGCGTTAACCATCGGAATACAGGATACTTTCAGTTTTCCACCCAGATACGAATTGCCTATAGGTTACGGACGGCGAAATGTTCTGGCAAAACGTTTAGATCCGGTACTGGCGAAGCAGCACAAGGTTTTTAAACTGTAACGAGACACAAGTAAAAGCACATTTGAAGAAAGTGGAACTTCAACTGCGCAAAGTCGTGTAAAATGGTAACGCATCAACCAGTGGTTTTAAATGAAACTACATCGGACGTTTCGTAAAGCAGTTGTTTTTGGAAACGGCATTTAAACTACTGGTTGCTGCGTTGTGATCTTTCCAAGCATATTTCTCGGTTTAAAACAACCACATCCAGCTAACATGATTTATCATAAAATTTATTTGAAGGTTTTATGTTAATTGACCATCTGTCAAGACAGTAGTTATTGAAAAGAATGCTTTCACAACACAGAATCAGATACTATGGTGTTAACAGGGTATATACCATACTTCGCCTACGATGCACGCATCTTCAGCTCTTATTCAGATAGAACCTATGCAGTTTTTCACGTAATGCTTGATTTGGATACTATTCTATTCTCCAGCTAGTGCGAATTACTTGCATTCACTCCGATGCATCTGTCAAGACTGAAGAAAATTCCTAAATTTTGTTCCTGAATCTTTTCCAGAGTTGATGCCTTCAGTTTCATCTAATTACTAATTGAAGCAAAGTTTTCTCAAACGAACCAATGCATAAACACTCGAACAACAACAGCGCCTTCTTACTTCGTTACTTGCTTAAATTCTTAGTTGTTATAATCTCGGGCCGTTTGTTGCCCCGTAATGGAAACAAGAATACACGATGTCAAAAATAAATGATGGCAAAACCGAGTGTGTTTTTTCAAGGGTTTTATTTTAAATATTTTCAACAGTTAGTGATTAAGGTAGAGATCGAGTTATCAAAATGTTTCTAACACCCGTCTTTTCATTTACGCCTACACCCAACTTGTCAAATTCCTTAAAAGCACTACTGCATGTCTGAAGCAATTTCCCAAACACTTTTAAGCAACAACAAAAAATTTTTTTATTCAAGATTTTTGGGTGACGGCAATTGGTGGGGCAAGCCAGTGCATAAAATGTGCTTCTTGCCGGAGCGGTTGAGTTCAACGCTCTTCTCCAGGAGCGCAGCGACGAGTCGCTCACTAGCTGTGGATCGAACATCCAACCTCTTGATTGAGAGGTGGACACTCTACCACTTAACTTTCACCAAAAATTTTTGTTTTTTTTTAGTTTGTGATCAATCCTCTTGAGTTGGGATTATACTAGCACTCCTTTGAGAACTCAAATGAATTAGCTCGATCATCGCTCTTCCTTCTCGCATATTTGCCAAAGTTGTGCTGTAGTCTGCAATTCTATATACTTTTTTCAAGGGGCTGCGGTTGTAACCAGAGGAAAGGGTTTAACCGTCCAAAGAGAACTTCGCCCAAAAGAAGATCTCCTCAGCACCAAGTGGTCAATCGAAATTTCAAGCTTTGGAAGTGGGGTGGCTGTTCAGTAGACACTAAGCTCGGATTAAACTACTCAACAGAGTTTATGAATGCTCGTGAAATGCGTCGAACACAGCGGTCGCTCGTCAACCTGCACAACTACAGGGTTGGAAGAGAAGTAAGAAAACCCGTACTTACTGTTAAATGTCTGGTTTTGGTTGCACCAGTGCTTATGTTGCTTCCTAGTCAAAAAGTGTTTTAGTTGTGAAGGTCACAATTGGTCAACCAATGCTTTTTGCTGAACACGCCGCAGGGTCGGATTACTAATTATATACGGAAGAAGAACTGCGCCCGGGGCCTAAGAAAGCCGTCATGCTGAAGGAAATGAATATGAAATTTGATAACTCTGGTAATTTTAACTTTAAGTGAGACAAGGAACGTGAAATAAAAAGTCTAGTTGTCGATCGTCATACTTTAACGTGTAAAACAACACCTGCGCCAGCTTTCATGAAACCAATATATCTCCCACCGTTTTTTTAGATACGAGACTGAATGCTGTGTCTTGTTAGATTTTTTTCGGAAAAATCAAAGCGTAAGATATGTATGTTATTGTTGCGAGAAAAGATAAAAAATCGGTTGCTGATTGAAAGGCATGCTCCTCCGACAAGAACTTTGTTGATCTTCAGCAGTGTTCAAAATGGCCCGGCAACAATTTGTCTTTCGTGTGAGAAACAAGCATAGCACTGAAAGTCGTTTGCGACCACTGGTAATCTCGACCACGCAATCAGTGTGGCAAGTCTGTCATTTTTAATGCCAAATTCCATAAATTTAGCCTTTTCAAAATCGGTTTGGCATGAGAAAATCTTGTTTGGCATGTACGCCATAGTTTGGCATTTTGGGGGTCTTTTTGATGGTGTTGGCAGTAAAAAAACGTTATACTCGTATGGCATTTTTTGAAAACTGGCTGCATTGACCTTGACATTTAGAACTTTTTCAACCTGTTTGGTATTTATTGAAACTATGTGGCATATTTTCACTAGCGATTTGTATTTGATTCAATTTGTTTTTGCGTTTGTGGGATTGTGACATACATATCAAGGACCGGTGTACCATATTCAAAGTGATTGAAAAGTACCGCATGGTGCATGTTTTTCTTTTCGTAAGCTTTATTTTATTATTTCAGAACTTGGCAAATATTTTCTAAAACTTGTTTTTATGAAAAGAATCTTTACTCGAACCAGGTGACCACGGTTAAGAATATTTGCAACTCGCCAATGAGCAAAGCAAGCACGAGCCAGGATTGCCATGTTGGCCTTTTTTGGCCAAATATCAGAAATCTGGCGTTTATTCAAGTTGGTTGGGCCAACAAATTTCATTTGGCCTTATCCTGGCATTTTCTCAAGTTGGTTGGCCTTAAAAATTCGTTTGACCTTTTGGATTTTTTGCTGCAAACGTTTCCTCTGTAGAAAAAAGTTTACTGTTCTATTATTTCGGCAACACTTTTACAAAGTTTTTGTGATAAATGCTACATTAGACCGACGCCCGCGTTCTAATGTTAGTAAGATTTGCGGGATCCGAGATTCGAAATATTTTTTTTGTGTAAACACTGGAAGTGCTTGCGCTGTAGTTTGTTACAATTAAGCGCTAAGGAAGGCCTAAGGCTTTCAGACAGTTCTGCGATAGAAATGCAACAGTGGCGTCGAGAAAATGTTTGTTTTACTTATCTGTTTGTGTTGCGTTTAATTCGGTTTTAGTTCGTTAAGAATAGCGTTCACCGAAGATCCTATTTTATGCAACTTACATAGCGGTACATAAGTAGGTAGGCTACCCTCTGTCACCTACTGGGAGGTTCCCAACGGTGTTACGAATTAAAACCTAGTGATATTTTTGTAGTTTACAGTGCCTTTTATGACAAACAAATAGCAATACCATCTGGCTTTTCTCTGGCCTTAAATAATCGGTTTGGCCATTTTCAGCAATATTTGGCTTCATATTGAAATTTTCATCTGGCAACCCTGACACGAGCTGTAAGACGTGGTGGCGATTGTAAAAACTTTTCTTCTCACAAAAGGTTGCAGCAAGGCGAATGAATTTGGCTGGAGCAACATCACTTCACTGATAGACTACGCGGCTATTGGCAAAAACAGTCGTGTGCGGATTTTAAAGCAAATATTTTTGCTGCGTTACAGGCTGTGATGAAGAATCAGAAAGTGGCTTGTCGCTGCCACGGCGTCTCCGGGGCGTGCACCATGCAAACGTGTTGGGTGACATTGCCCAGCTTCCGAGAGGTGGCCAGCAAACTGCGACGCAGATATCACGAAGCGAAACGTGTGGTTGCAAAGTACGGTGGTTCCCGAGGCCGGGCGAGGTACCTGATAGTGGCCGGGAAAAACATGGTGAAGCCCAGACGTCGCGATCTTGTTTATCTAGACGAGTCGCCACGATTTTGCGAAAGCGACGATCGAATCGGCGTGCTGGGAACCCATGGACGGCAGTGCGACAATTCCGCCAACAACAGCAGGAGCTGCGACAAACTATGCTGTCAGCGAGGCTTTCAGACCCAAGTGTACATCAGGCAAGAGCCCTGCAGATGCAAGTTCTTTTGGTGCTGCAAGGTGAATTGCGATTTGTGCAACCGTCAAGTCCGGAATCACACTTGCAACTGAGAGCAGTCCCAGCTGGAAGTGTTTCACATAATGCTCGTCGTTTGCTCCATGTGAGAGTGGCAAAACGACAATGAGGACGGCTGAAGTCTGACACCTGAGGCGAAGGGTCAACGCGATTAGAATAGCTGTGGAAGCACAGAGCGAAGAACCTGCTCACGCGAATTGCAGAGCGCTGAATTACAAGTAAACTGAGGCTGTACTTCAGCCAGAAACGCGTGATGACAACACACCCGTCTGTGGTGTTCGCCCCTGATAGAAAATCAAACTGTCAAAGCATTAAAAAGATCACTTTCTTCATCACTTGAGCCCATTCATCATTTTCACTACAAAGGAATGACGGCACATATAGGGTGCATTTGGCACACATATTGTAGCCGGGGCCCATTAAGCACAGATTTGTTTTCCATTTGTCAGGAAGCAAGAACCGTGGAGAAAACGGCGCGGCACTGCTTTCGCAGTTTATGCTCATCACCTGTACGTTATTGGTTTCCGAAAAAAGAGCTTCCCTGCGAAAATGAAAATTAGAATTTGTTTGTGAAATCAATTTTCGTTCTCTTGTTCTGAAACTTCACCACTCGAGGTCGGCCTTGTTTCGCTGCAGTAATGTCGAAGGTGCTACTTATGTGAAGCTCGTAATGACGACTTGCTTTTTGCAAGTACCAAAAGGAAATTTCTAAGTTCGTCAGCTTGTGTCAGAATTGTGTTAGGCTTTCTATTTGTAAATGAATACGTGACGGCACACAAGAACCAAGCGTGATTACCATCCCCGCTTGATATATACGTGAAAACTATAGACGTAGCAACGATCAGAAGGCCACAAGTGTGACATGTCGTTGTCTTGCATGCTGTAGTAGTTGGTAGTACGATTTTTAGACACACGCTACAAGCTTGCATGGCTTTTACGTGCAAAGAGATTTTTATTTATTACCAAGGTTGATAACCTATTTGAAAGACTATCCCCGATATTTTTCATTGCGATGATTCAATAGAGGTTAATCTTTTCTCCATTGGTTTGTTCTATTTTTGTTTTTTAATACAGCTATTACTTGTACACCGATTTGCGTCGGTTACTTGTTTGTTCGATTGGTAAAGTTTGTTCTGATTTTTTCAAGTTGGAGAAACAAAAAAAAGCTTTGCAAAATTTACTGGTACCACGAAAGCGAATGCTAGAATAATTTGTCTGCTGCTTGCGGTCTGATCGCGGAAACGAGCAGCCAGCACTGAGTGGACGTCCTTTCAGAGAAATCTGCATTGGGAATGTTTTGTAGAATGCGATTGTGAAAGAAATTTGAAAACCTTCAAACAGAACTTTTTTACAAACGTAGTTCGGATTACTGTCATGCACTTTTTTTATTCACTGGTGCGAACGTCTCGCGGTTAATACGCTTAACTACAAAAGCGGAAAAATTTAGTGATCACTAGAGCAGTACCTCTCAAACTTTTTCAGCCCATGGCCTTTTTTTCAAAAATTCCAGTGGACCACTCCTACTTTTAATGATCATTTAGTTGCATTTATGCGAAATGGCTACAGTCTTTATGGTTACGAATTCTCTGTGGGCCACTAGAAGTGTTATATGGGTCTCGTAGAGAACCATTGCTCCAGAGGGACAAAAGAGAGAACTATTGGGGTACTCCAAACTAGGGCTGTGGGACCGGAGTCCAAGTAATTTTGGATGTTGGAGCCGGTGCCGGAGCCTGAAATTTGGGTTCCGGTTCCACAGCCCTAGTTTGTTGGGCAAGCGAATTGTACATATAATACAATGGATTTACAGTTTTCAATGGACAAGATCATTCTGGTTGCGAAGCCGGGGCCAAACACTTAGATCTTGTAGCAGGAGCTGGAGCCAAAAACTTTACATGCTCGGAGCCAGTTCCGGAGCATGAAATTTGAGATCCAGCTCCACAGCCCTGCTCCGAACACAGTGTTCAGCTGAATTTTTCTGCAATGAAAATGTAGCTTTCGATGAACTATAATTTCGCTCACAGTGCGCCATCAGCACTGGCAACAGCCGCGAAAATCGAGTTGACGCTGAAACTTAGGAAAAGTATACACGATACCACTGTATTGTGAGGCACTGCGCCTTCCGTGGAGCCTGTCAAACTACAGTATGTTTTGTTGCAACAGTGTCTATAACATGCAGTAGACAAGAAGCGTTGTTTTGGTTCATATTTATAAAAGTTGATTGATGATGAGGAAAAAGCAGTCGCTTCAATATGTCATCATGTTGACCTGCTGTCCAATGACTGGAATAGGATACGCTGCATGACAGCGGTATTACCATAAATACATTATTTTTGCTAAATTCTGAAACCGGGCAATTGCCCGGTTGCCCCCTCTCTGAAGATTAAGGATGATAAAGAAAGAGACATAAAACAAAATGTTTCACTGATTCCGTTGACTGCTCCAACAAAGGATAAACATTTATGATTTAAACGCAAGGATAATAAAATGCAGAGCAAGGACCTCTTAACCCGACAATTCTAGCCATAAGTTTATAACCAACCAGGTTTGTTAATGTATGCGGTCGGCGTGTCTCCCGTGGTTCTGAATCTGTGCCATATTTTTATGTCTTCAACGCAAAATTTTATAATCAGCAACTATTTCCCATGATTAGGACTCGAACGTGTTTAGTTCAGCATCGTCAAACTGCGTCTTGGACTGCGACTCTCATTTGCAATTTTCTTACACTGCAACAGTTTACAGTCTGTCTACACTCACTCCGACGTGATGCGTGTTCCCAATGTACTCATTGAAATCAAACCTTAGTTCAACTCATGTTCAAGCCAAAGCTGTAAATTTTATTCGAAGCTACGGCTGAGCTAATTGCTGAAGAACATGACAAAATTTTCCTTGAGATATACAATGCTTCTTTTCAAAGAAAAAAAGAAACATAAGCAGTGGCCTATAAAATATTCGACTTTTCCCACTCAAAGGCAAAAGATTTGATTGTTTTTGTAGTTTTCTATGGGTCTTACACAAAATCGCAGGTGAATGATTTCATATTGTGTGTGTTAAATATGTACCTGCAAAATTCCTAATTTCCGCATGGAAACATGTAGTAGACTTGTTTACATTCACGGTGCAGTAAACTGTATGAGAAAGTTGTCCATTACTTTATAATACACTTTCAAAAACGTTGACAACTTTCAAAGCTACACGTTACAGCATTTTACAAAAACTATAACTTATACCCTGATCTTCAAAGCAAAACGTAAGCACTGTTTGCAAAAAAATCCCTGTAGCATAAACATATCCACAAATATTTCTTCTGAATTTTGAAGTTACTAGCAATTTTGATAATTTTGTGTCGACAACCAGTCGTAGAATTGTCTGCTATAGTAGAAAAAGTCTGTTAGCAGCAGCGGCTGGCAGTGTACTTTTGTCAAGCATGGTAGTTAACGTCATGAGAAATTTGGAAGTGTGAACGCCTTTCCCATACAAATTACTCCTAAAGGCAATTCATAATATGAGAAAGCTAAGCTATAGAACCATTAACCGCCATTCTGGGCTAAAGCTTTCGCATTCTAAAAACGCTGTTATGGATTTCTCTCTAAAATTACCCTTGATGTAGTTATAGAACAAATACATACCGTACTTTATCTAGGATTAGTTTTAAGAAAATCGCAAAGCTGCGTGATCTCTTTCCTGATTTGTTAATGGTTTCGTTTTTCACTTGGTTTTCCACAAACTACTCAAGCGCACTTGGACGTTTGTTAAACAATTATGAAAGTGTCTCTAGCGGTCAGCAGCTTCCATCTCAGAAGTTGTTCAATATCTTCACCTGCCCTTTCGTCGAAGTATTCACATTCCTGAGGCTTGTACGCAGGTCTTCAGCAGTAAATTTTTGTTCATACGTAAGGGCTAATAATAATATATGGCAAATGATCCTGTATGTTCGCATGAAATTTCCCAGAAACCTAGTAAATTTCACTGCCATTTGGAATATGATTACCGCATTTGTCATCGCCTCTCTACTGGAGGATAATAAACGTGCCATTTTCGTGATCTGCGACTCACAAAACCTGTATATGGTCACGTTGCGCGCTATGCTGGGACGATAATGCGGTAAAATCGTAATTTAACGGCATTTCGAATGAATTAGTATTTTCAAGGTCAGACGTGGTCGCGGGTCAAACGTACCATCAAATTCAGATCGAACATCCAAAACGAAACCACGGCTTCTCTGTAAAAAAACTCCTTATTTAGTCCACCTCGTTATTGTTCTTTTTGTTCCACTTACCTGTGTGTTCGACCTTGATCTTTTACTTACCTACGGATATTGTGTCTGAGTTAAATAAATAATATCTGGGTACGTTTGAGCAATTAAAGTTTAGATACCTGTCACTCAATAAGTATTTCGTGAAAACTTGAAAGAAACTCATCCATCCATGACCAATGACCACACGCAGCACTTTATTTAGCAGAAGATCAAAGCAAACGCTTGTGTGACGTCGGGTGTCTTCACATTCGACAATAATTGTATCAACTAACATGTTTACAATACTGTTGACTCACTTCTTTCTGGCATACGATCGAAGTTATTTTGGCGTTCCTCTAAAATTTCCCTCTAGCACTGAAAATACAAAATATTTGCTGATTTTCAGAAACAGTAGAATCACAAAAACAACGACGAAGAAAAACAGAGTACCTTCGAATGCTGCATAATATGCTCAGCAGATAATGTTTACCGCAACGTGGCCAGACGAAACCAATCGATTTGTCTGCTGAAGGTCGGACGGGAATACTTTGAGATTTAAGAAAAATAAAGAACTTCACAAACGTTATAAACGTTTAATAAACTGCTTTTAATAAACTCTAATAAACGTTTAATAAACTCAAATAAACTGCTTGCAATCTCCCATTTTTGCGGAAATGTTGTTACACCAAATAATTCTTCGTTTGCATTGAGCCAAAGCTTGGTGTTTTTCCCTTTCTGAAGTTTTTTTTTCAGAGACCTATGTTTAAACCTATTTGTCCTTTAACTTCGGTGGAAAAAGATATATTACCGGTCAGGAAACAGATTTGGCTAGATTTGCAGAGCAATGGTGAAAAATGAAAATTTGTATTGAGTGAAAAATGCAGTTTGCTAAAAGCGTACAATTAACAAAATAAAAATCCAGGAATGCATTCGCTTGCCAAGCATGAGAAGGGAGTTACCACCAAATCCAAATGCACCACTGCTGTCCCGGAAATCAAAAGCTGGAATGTGCTGGCCTTAATTCTGCTAGATACAAAAAATTCCCAAGATGTCGCTATTCACTTCATGTTACTTCTGAAAGCGCAATATGTCAAACAATAACGATGCAATCATAACGTGCTTCGCGATGCGTCGTGATTACGTGCTCGTTTTTGGCGGTTTCTGTTAAATACAGGGACCAATGACACATTCCTCTTGTTTATGAAGATAAAATTAAGCTCTGTTCGTCCAAGAGTATTTTATGGGATTCTTTTGTCGACGAAACATCGTTAAAAGACCCGATTGATTTACCCCTTTTAGTTTCTAATGAAAAGAGTCAAAATATTTTCTTATCTCTTTTTGGAATAAGTTATCATTTGTGGTATGCACACTGTACAGTATTTACGGTATGGCCGAACATGTATCACAAAGCTCAAAGTCTTCATTCATGTTCAAGGCTTACGTTATTTACCGCAAACTAGGATCACAGACAAAGTGAACCAACAATCCTACACTCGTGCATTTCATGGAAACGTTTAATTGAGCTTTGTAAAGAAGCGATGTGTAAGTGAAATATTCCGGCATAGATCTATACTTACACAATTTGGTTTCTGAAAATCGCAAACATGTAAGCATTTGACCTTCACCAATTCTGATTTATACTTCAGAGCCGGGCAATTTTTCCCCAGCAGTTACAGAGAGACAAAGTGGGGCAGTCGACGAAACCTGCTGAACGAGCACCTTTGCAACATGTTTTCGTCGTGCATATTCGTAAAATTGTTGCTAGTGGCAGATATGAAAACATAAAATGGGTTGTAAAGTGGCGATTCGAATTGTGATTTTTGATGTCTGGAAATAAATCACGTTTCGAATGTTTCAGTACCTGACTTGATGGTTAAACAGATTTTGCTTGACTTAACATGTAATAACGTTTTGTGCTTCATTCATTTGAATACAGCGCTTGGCCATCTTGACTAAACAACTCTTGAAAAAATAATGTTGAGTAAGCACAGCAACACACTGGTGCGAACGTGGTAAACAGCTACTGGAAACTCTTAAGGAATAAGCGATCATATTGGTGAGCGCGTTTTAATTGAACCTCAATTCGACGATGGGTTGAAATAGATTGAGGTGGTCGGCAACCTTTCTCGCCTCTGAGCCAATCTCCTCATAGTTTCAAGAAGTTGCTTTACTTGAACCGCAGGCGTAACAGTCAATTGAAACAGTTAAAAATTCCGTACATAGCAACCAACGCCTCGTACTACAACTTACAATTAACTGTTATTACAACGACAGAGTAACTTTGTCATCAGAGGCTAGTCTGTCTGTCAGCTGTTGCTTATTTCAAAATTACGTACTAGCAACCTTGGTAATAGGCCTTACGTCATGCGTCAGCAGTCTGATATCAGCAGCAGAGTTTTCTGCTGTACAACTGCGCTTACAAACGCAATACGTTCTTCTCGAAACTTGCAGCAGCCTTTACGCTAAAGTGACTGCTGCTAAAAATAATACCCGAAAGGTGAAGAAACAACTATATAAAAGAATTCAAAAACTTTACAAAATTCATGACTAGTTACTAGTACAAGATTTTTGCAGTATTTTGTTGATCAAATTTTGTCTCCAGTTATTTGTTGACAATTACGGCCACGAAATTCTTACACTTGCAACTTACTACAAACCTTGCTTGATGTACAGCTGAACAGATCTACATATGTGATATGCTTAAATGAGAGCCTCAGAAACATGTGGCATTGAATCAGTCCATTTAGTAATCCAAAAATGGATAAAAATACTTTTTGCAAAAAATCCTATCAAATGTGACTCTATTGCACTGCGCGTGCAGTTTGCACTTTCAATCAGACTTTTGTTCTTGTACTTTTTTTGAAAGCTGATCAATGTTTGGAAAATACGAGGTATTCTTTAATTTCAAACACGATTACAAACTCAAGGCGTTCAATCTGTTCCGCTTTTTGCTTTTTATGATGTTGCTGCTTGAAAAACTTGTTCCTTATACTGGTGAAAAAACTGAAAAAAAGAACCAGGCAAACAATTCCAAGACTCAAAGACAAGCTGATCGAGTAGTTTTCAATTTGTGGAATTTTTTACATCCTTTTTGTTGCGAATGTGCTACATGATCCTGGTCGAGGTTTTCGATGTTGTAATCAGCAGAGGTGGAGTCCCGAGACTTGGTCTCGGTCTCGATACGAGTCTCGAGACCCAATTTTGCGGATCTCAGTGTCGTTCGCGAAGGTATCATGTCTCGTCTCGGTCTTGGTGTCGAAGGCTACAGGTCTCGTGACTTCGAATGTTGCAAAGAAATGATTAGCAAAATTTCTATAATTCAACGATTTTTTGTTTGTTGCATTGCATTTGCAGGTAAGAAACAACCAAAACATGTCGGAAAAATACCAGAAATTTGAAAAAAATTCAACTCAGAAGTGGTGACGACATTAAAAAAAAGATTTGGCAAAATGCATAAATTTTAAAGTCACGAGTCCCGCTCTCGAATTTCAAGTCTCGGGTCTCGGAGTTTTTGATGAAGTCTCAGTCTCGGTCTCGAAGCTTTAACCAGCAGGTCTCGGTCTTGAAGGTTACGATCTCGACTACATCACTGGTGATCAATTGTTCAATTTTGGGCTTCCATCGGTCTTTTCTTGTAATTCCTCCCAATTCTATCACCAGTTACGCTTGATTTACATTTTCAAAGGTAGAATGATCTAAGGCAGCAACGCTAGCTTCGAATGGGTGAATGGCAAATAGCAGAGTTACGTTTACGTGGCGAAGGGCGAAAATCTTGGAAACGACCCGCGAAAGCAGTTTTCATTTAATTTCAGGGCATGTCTAAGGAACTCTGTTGAAGTGCTGGAGGGTGGCTTGTTTGTACTTCTTCAAGGATTGGCAATATTGCATTTCGTTGTTGTATTTATTTATTTTAAATGTTTAAACCAGACACGAAGTCAATACAGCACAAGCACACACTGTCTGCACAAAGCAGATTGACAACAACAGACACAGAACGTTTTGTAATGGCGTTGGGGTAGGACTACAGGCACGGGCGTCGGAAGGGAGGGGCAAAGGGGGGCCTTGGCCCTCCTGGATTTTGAAATTGTTAGCAAAAAAGGTTGTTTTTTTCAATTTCGAGGGATAAAAAACAAATTTCACGACTTTTGGCCCCCCCTGGAAAAAATTTTGAGAAAATCTCCTACTGGCCCACCCCTGGAAAAAATCCTTCCGACGTCCATGACCACAGGATTACAGACACTTTCTTAATACAATTGTTCGCTTCGTAACACTTGGTACACCACTACATTACAAACTTTCTAAACACAGTTGCTAGGTAAATCGTAACATTTGGTACAACACTACATCCAGAAAGGGGCAGATTTTAGGAGGGGGGACGATTTCAGCAATATGGGTGGTCAAGTTTCACAACAGCTTGGCTACTGTAAGAGAGACGAAGTATACTTCACAACACTGCTGTGACAAAACAGTGGACGACAAAATAGCCTTAATCTCGAATGTTGTTTTCTGAATTGTACAAAATCATGGTGAATAAAGTTACTTTCGTAGGTTTTAGAGGGTTGATTGCCCCAATCGCCCCCCTCTGGTTCCGCCCCTGCATCCGGAGTAGAACAGGAAAATCCCATGGTAAGAATTAGAGTCCAACCGTGGCCAAGGCCGCAGGGGATGTACGAATGCTTTATGGCTTGCACACGTCCTCAAATTAACACTGTAACGTTCGGGCACTGGAGATGAGCGGACTGTCATATTTTGCAATCTAGATCCAGTCCTGATTTTATGAAACTCAGTCCAAGTCCAGCCAGAGTCCAAATATTTTTCAAATGTAAAGTCCAAGTCCAAATGTAGTCCAAAATATTTGAAAAATGCAGCCTTTTCACAACAAAAATGCCGCATTTCTTTTCCATTAACTATGTCCAAATCCGGCCCGTATCCTGAATTTTGAAAAGTTTTCCAAATTCAACAAAATTTTCAATAGTCCGGATCCAGTCCAATCCCGGTCTGGTCGAGTGCTTATCTCTGCCAGGCACTTGGTCACAAAGTAAAACGCGGTTGTAGTGTTCAAAGAATAAGAACGAATATAAACAATCTGACGGCATCAAAGAGCGTAACCAAGCGCTGTTAGACTGTTTGCATCGTACAAGAAACAGGTACACATTTTTTCTCAGTAAGACCTCAAAGGTAGGAATGTTACATTCAGAGCCGTATCAGACGCACTCCATACCCCACAATTGGGGGGCCCAAGCTGTCACAGGGGCCCAAAATTCAGTTTGAAAGCAAGGTATTTACACATTACAACTGCTGTTGGGGTCCCCGTTCAACGCAAGGTACTTTACACATTACAGTTGCCATTTGCGGCACCTTGAAAGCGGAGTGAGCCCATTTACACATTACATTTGCTATTGTTGGCCTCTTTAAAAACGTAGGACTTACACATTACAGTTGCTGTTGGGCGCCCTTGTAAAGTAGAGTACCTGCACATTACAGTTGTTGTTGGGGGCCCTTTGAAGGCAGAGTACTGAATTCTGACGTGGTTCGGAAAATATTTTATGTGCGGATAATAAATTTTTCGCAAAAAATGAGGAATATTTACACGCGAAATACTTTGAGGGGCCCCTAAAAAGGAGAGGCCCAAGCAGTGCTCTCACTTTTAGGGATTTTGTCCCTAGATTGGAACTTTCCCATTTTAGGGATTTAGGAATTTTCGGAAAAGCATGAAAAAGTGTAAAGTGAACTATTTTAGTTTATTTTGCAAATCATATTTGGTTCTATTTTTAACATTTATCATGGCATTCCGATTTTATGCTGCAGCACCATCACAGATTTAGGGATTTTTAGGGATTTTTTGGTACTGTTCTAGCTTCTAGGGGTTTTTGGAGCTGCATTCGTGAGTTCCCTGAGCCCGAAGCAAGTGCCACGCTTGCCTTCCCTTAAACACGCCACTGTTTATAACCCTGACAATGATCTTATATGAGAATATGAAACCGATTGAACACGTTCTGTTTCATCCGATATGCGTTCTTTCTCAACTGATGTGCGCATGTAAACACTTTAACGTAAATTATCTTTATATTTTTTAACACATTGAAGTTGCTGATGAACTTACCACTTCAAAAAACAGATTGAAAGCGATTTTTCGCAATTAAACCTAGACACCCAGGTCAACTAAAAAACAGATCTGGGTGGAAAATACCCTCAGTGGGAGCCTGGTCACATGCGGCAAAACGCCTGTTACCGCAGCTTGAAGTGAACATTTGAAGATTTATTGCCGTGTTATTGTTACGCAATTAAGACCAAGAGTACAACAATCCGCTAGCAAGTTTCGCAACCTACCTCTTCCGGCAAAGGATCGGACATGAGCGAATTGCGCAGTTGCTCTAAGCGTTTCGGGGGTCTCGCGGCCACGACTTACCCTGATGGGCCTCACGTTCATTTAATCCGGCCCTGCCTACATGCCTAGTTGTATAGTCCAGAAGTCAGACTTCCACTTAACCAACGTGTTTTTTAGTGATTGTTGTAAAAAATGTAGGCTACTAAGTCTAGCCCAGGTCTTATTTTGTACTGCATAGCAGCAAGATACCTTGGTGCTAACGACCAAAGTTACACATTTGCGCAGCCTGCTGTTCAGACAGCCAGATGGAGTGAATTGTGTAGTTAGAAGAGTCTATTTAGCAGTCACGTCTAAGTTGTCCCAAAACAGAGTAGTGCAGTTAGTGGATTATGGATGTTAACCGTTGCTTCCACGTAGGCCTTAATGTATATTTGTTAACATTTATAAGCGATTTGAGATTCAAAATGTTATTAATCTAAGCGTGTGCCATGCACCAGGGCAGGAGATTAACAAGTCCAGACATCAGCAAGGTTTATGCATGCGTATTTCGTCCAGGAAAACGCCCAATGCGCACGCTTAATAAACATATTTCACTTAAAACTCACGGTGAAGCTTATTAATTTGCGCTAATGAAAGAAAAGGTTCATCGCGGCGCACATGCTTTGACCGGTCTCATGTTTGCTCCTTCGGTGATAATGTTTTGATAACGGTGCGATAGGATTGATTCTGATTTCCTGTAAATTTTTTTTGCATTTGCATTTCATTACGACATCTCTAAATAATTGCCGTCAATTAAATGACAATGATTTACGACCCAATTCCTTGTGTTAAGCTTGTTCAACAATTTTAGTTGGAAACTACGAGCCTATTATGGGCATGTGCAAATGCTGTTCATGTTGTGAATTAAATATAAATTTTTAGAATGTCTAGCCCCCTGCGCAAACATGAAGGCCCCCAATGGAAGACTTTCTGGCGACGGAGCTCCCAGACCCGCAGATAAGTGGGCATGCTTGGGCAGTTACTCCCGAATCATTTTTGTGCCCTTCCAAATTTTGTTGTGCTCAGAAAAGTTTGTTTCAAACATATGCTGAAATCGAAACTCTTTCCCCCATAAAAATGTATTTTGACCCCCAAACCTTATAACCTGGCTACGGGCCTGGTTCTGACAATATAGAGACTGCAATTAGGATATTTTGTTTTGAATGCCATTCGGCCTCGAGATGTAGCATAACGTCGAAAACTTTTTTTATAAATTACCATTAGGGGGCCCCTGTAAGCATTTTTTGGGGTTCCAGAGTCGGGTTGCTCCGGCACTGGTTACATTGAACCTGATGACTACTACCACTCGCTCGCTGCGGCAGGTATAGAGCCCTGCAATCACAGTTATAGGCCACGCTGCGGCAGGTATAGAGCCCTGCAATCACAATTATAGGCCACGCGCAATCTAATTTTGGTTCAGACATGCTAGAAAGCCAATCAATAGCTCTAAGGACTCGGACGGTCTTCTAGTTTCTAAGAAAAACTTTGAGACAAAAAATTGGCTCATTGGTTGACTCCCAGGGCCAGGAAAAGTTGGCCCATAAAACGAAAAAACATTCCCCCATTGTGAAGTTCCCCAGAGAACCCCACATCCAAAACGAAAAAGGTTTTTTTCAATCTCAACTAGAAGATACTACGGCCAAAGCAAACGATACAACTGAAATCTTGCAAACGTTTCGATAACAACTGTTATCATCTTCTGTGCATAGCAATAGACTAGAAGACTTGCTGAATCCGTAGATGGTTTGAACACTTCTCTAGCTCAATCAGCTGGCGAGTTATAGCGTTACAAACCTTTGCAAATAAGTGGCGCACGCGGGACTTAAAGGAAACTTTCTTTCGAAAAGTAAACTTCTTCAAGAAAAGACAAAGCTGTATTACCTTCTCCTGGAGGTTTTTTATTAAGCCGGTTCAGATGTGGTGTAACATCTAACATAAAGCAAAACTTCTGTAACCACTCGTCGCATTTCAGTTCGGGAAACTGAAGACACGTTCCAGTCAGAAAAATTTTAGTATCTTCCAAGCATGCTGGAAGGCTTCTTAGTAGGCTTACCTGCCCTCGAGAAAGCTATCCGAAGTTGTTGTGTAAAATCAGATCAGTATATGCGTTGTCAACTTCTTGTAGGAATTTACGACACTGCCTGTGATTTAGACTTCTGCTAAAATTTGTGACATTTTTTTATCACTACCTTCATAATCTCTGTGAATTCTTTAGGACAGGATTTGGCACAGAGTGCTTCCTGAGAAATGATGCAAGTCAAATGGTTTCACGTTTCGTTTCAGCTCCTTCATTAAGCAATGAACCTTTATGAGTTCCTGTCATGCTTGATGCTGCATGAGTTGCAATAGTTACAATCAGTGACGGATTTACGCACAGGCCAAATAGGCCACGGCCTATGGACCCGCGCTTTTACGGCCCCGCGCAACTCCTTCCTAGACGACTCATTTAATAACTTAAAATTTGCGAGCATAACTTCACAATTTACTTTGAGACGAGCGAAAATAGAAATGTCTAAAACTAGAGCACTAGTTACTGCAGCACAGTGGTCTCTAGTACAGTAGTAAACGATTTTTCAATTACACTGTTTTTGAAATATATGAGAAAATCGTTTACGATTGAGACGGTCCCAACAGTAGGCAAATTTATAGCGTGTTTGATGCGGATCTACGTTTGCTTGTTTCCAACTACATAGCCAGTATCATAGGCGTAGCTAGTGGGAGCCAAAAGGGCCATGCCCCCCCACAAATTTTTAGAAAATATGGTCATTTTGTGTTTTGAGAGGCGTTTTTCCAAACAAAATAGTGTTATTCGCGTAAAATCAAACATTTTGGCCCCCAAAAAATTTTTGGCTCCCCCCAAATTTTTGGGCTGGCTATGCCACTGGCCAGTATATAGAGCTTGTTTGTTGAAGCTCTAGACAGATGTTAGTTAAATCAACTAGAACAGTTTCTCGTGAGTTTTACTTGGAAAAACAAGCCTATATTGGGTTTACTTTATATGGTTAGCTGAGGGGTTGCGAAAATACTTTTCTGTGCAAGAATTTGTCTTCACTCTACGTAGCATCAGCCTATAACATGGAGGATTAAAACACTATAGATTGCATTGCTTGGAAAATGACAGCTTAAAAACGGCATAAATAAATACTGTGTCCGCTGAATGGATTGTGCTTGTCTGGTCCATAAAACGTGTGGTTACTATTACAAACGAGTTTACGCAGGCCTATAGCTAATCAGATCGACAACTAAACGATATTTTCAAGAGCGGCAACACAGTCCCGCAGGCAAATGTATACATCCGAAAAATAAACCTACAAAAAACGCTAGTAATCATGGAATTTCACGAAGGGAACTTCTGAACTACACGAAAGAGCTATAAATTCCAGGAAAAGATCGCATTGCCATTTGTTCTTGAGAAAAATGTAGGAAAGGCTTTAATTTCTGTTGAAGAACAAAAGCAATCGTAGAACCAAAGTCGGCACCACAAAAGAGACTTTTGAGTGGCACTACACATAAGTGGGACATCTTTTCACACTTTTAACACAAGCGACAAAATAGGTCACACCTGCGTGGGGCCCCAAAAACTAAGATGCCATAGGGCCCCGCACTCCCCAAATCCGTCCCTGGTTACAATGCAATTAGTTTCAATACCTTTTTCATTCAGTTTCAGCTGCAAAATTACCTTCCCCTCTTGTTGGACCAGCAAGAGGCATCACTCTTATCAGCTCTTATTTTGGTGCTTCAGAGCTCATGCAGCGGCTTAACAACACTGCCTGAGCGGCATCAAGATCGCATGATTCATCGCAAGCAATAGAAAATGCTGAAGCTGCATTCAAGGACCGAGTTTCAAGAGAAGATGTTGCCCCCAACTTTTGAACAAAGGGGAACAAAATATCTTTTGTCCCCCAATATTTTGTGATAAAAATAATGTAGTCGTACAAATTTCATGGTTACATTACTGTTAGAAACCCCCAAGCATAGGGTGCATCCATGCCAGTTAATGCAATTTCAGAGATAGGCTACAGGTTTATTGATTGGAATTGCATTATGCAACTGCCAATTATTTGAATCCCAGAGATACATATTCATAAATTCAACTTTGAATGTATTGTTTGTTTTTTAAAGAATAATTGAAGTGTTGTGTTTGTTTTGGTTCTAGGACTACAGCCACCTGGACAACTGCCACCTATATAACGATCGCCACCAGGAAAACTGCCACCTAAGGCATACTGAGTTTTTGTCTTTTTTTCCATTAAACTCTTTGAACTTTAGAAGGATGCAGTGTATAAAAAAAGTTTCTTCATTCTCTGACTACTTTAAAGGAACTTTAAGTTCAGCTTTGAATCTTTTAGGTGACGAATGTCGTGTCGATACCATTACATCTTCGCAAACATTCTTAAGTTCGTGCAAAGCGTAATTTCATATCGGTATTTTCAAAATTTTCACAGCAAGCTCTCATATACACGTTATCGCATTTATTCGACTCACTCATGAAACGTCTTTTCTTCCTTTCATTTGACGTTCTGAGGATTTTTTACCTTAGCGTTTGATTTGTGAGTTACATGACAGCAACAGCAACGTTTCAACTCACTATTGCTGAACTATGTTGAAGCAATATTATCGTAACACGAAGAGGTTCTCAACCGCTCTGCAGCGAGAAGTCCTTTACGTGCCGTAACACGATATACCAAACTGAATTTGATAGCTTGTATGTGATGCGTAAAACGCAATATGCTACAGTCTAGGTGGTAGATGTCCGGGTGGCACATGGGTGTAGTGCTAAACAATGTGTTGAAACGCACATAAAAAACTAGCGATTTTCCAACAACACTGTAAACCAATTTTTTAATCATTTTTTAATTATGTAGGCCTATTCACGTTCAATGCACTACAAACGAAAACATTAAAAAAGTGTGGGAATGTGTTCCCACCCCGCGACAACCCTAGGGTGGCAGTTGTCCGTGTGACAACTGTCCTGGGTGGCGATTGTCCTAGGTGGCAGTTGTCCTAGGTGGCAGTTGTCGGGTGGAATTTGTCCAGGTGGCTGTAGTCCGGATCAGAACCGTCACCAGAAAGTCGTCAGTAGGGGGCTTTACGTTTGTGCGGGGGACTTTACGTTCATGCAGGAGGGGTTTGACATTCAAATTTGTCAAAAATTCCACCAAGTTTGTAGTGTTTCATGTTTCAATTTGGGGGTCTTGGAGCTTTCTGTGGGGAGCTGAGCCCACCAAAGCCCCCCCGTGGCGACAGGACTGATCCGGATACCTTTGTTGTACCTACTTTGACAAAGAACTCTTCAAGTGCTAATATTAAAGTTTTGTGTACTTAGTAAAGAAGCAAATACCCTGTAATCATTGTCAAGTACTAGCATAGTACTATGCAACTGCCATAACTTCATGGGCATATCCAGGGGGGCTTTTGGGCCATGGTCCTCAAAATATATTAATTCCCAAAATTTTCCTCCCATTTTGCCAATTTTACAAAAAGGTTGTAAAAGGTTGTACTGTACTACCGTTGAGTGAACATGGCGACGTCATCGAAACGCAAACAATAATATTACATATGTGCGATATGCACAATAACATGCTTTCCCCCTCAAAATTTTGATTTTATCCACAAATTTTAATCAGCTGTCAAATGCATCTTTGCTGTGGATAGAGTTACGTTTTAATTTTTCCACTGCTTTTCACTTGTGTTCCGAATGTGGTGTTTTTCCCCTAACCACGCATGTTTCCAAGCAAAGTGCCATTCTGAGTTGGATTTCATATTGGAGAATCCATCACCGCAGATCAGGCACGAAGGCAAATCCTTGCTACTTGCAGTATATGCAAACACGTCTGCCCATTCATTTCTAAACTTTCTGTTTACTCGATGTTCCTTTTTTTGAATCCATACCTACCTTTTTTGTAGGCTATGTTTTACTTTCCTTCGCAACTCTAAACAAAGACCTGTGCTTCATTTTTCACTGCCACAATTAATAAAAATAAATACGGGCGGCGATAGCTCAGTGTCAGAGTGTCCGCTTCTCAAGTGGAAGGTTGGGTGTTCGATCCACGTGCCACTGAGTGAATTGTCGTAACGCTCCTTGGGAAAGAGCGTTCACCCCAACCGCCCCGGAAAGAAGCAAATTTCAGGCTTCGGCCTGCCACCAATTGCCATCACCAAAATCAATAAAAAATGCAGTAGGTGGTGCTCGAGAGTCCAGATAGGCTCACTCCCGTCGTTGCTGTTGTTAACACCAAAGTCTTATTATATCGCTTCATGGAACACCAAGAAATAAAGATGTATTTGAGGGTAATCTGGGTGGAGTAAACACCAATGCAAACACCAATATGACAAAAGGAGTTAAATGAACTTGCAATGCGTCATGTTTATTTTTCGGCAGAACAATTTGAAGGTTGCGGAGCACAAGTATTCTACGGAAAAAAGTTTGGGAAACGCTGGTCTAGAGTTAAGATCGTGTAATGCATAGTTTTTCTTCATCAATTTGAAGGAATGAATTTACGATTGAACTTACTATGAGTAATAAAACGTGTCGTAAAGCGATAAACGAAGCACAGAGCTTTCTAATTTTGCCCGAAGTGGCTTCTCACTTCTCAGTTTAAAAGTTTAATGTTGCGATGGCGTGATGTGGTCAATGCTGGCAACAGATGACAAGTTTATAGAAAGCGACGTTTTCGCTGAACGTGAAACTTTTGTGCGAGAAACTAGTTAACGCTTTAAAGTTAAACTTTGTTTTATAATGGGCTTGACGCAAGTAGCTCTGATCGACATGTCTAAAATCGGTCCGTTGTCCACTTTGATGCATTGTTCCTACTTAAAGAAATCCTTCTTGCCGAAAAGACAACGTTACACCTCAGTAAACACAAAGAAGTGAGTCAGCACAATCTATGACAATCGACCCAAACAGCTGAAAGGAATTTTCTTTCCCCCCTTGGTTGGCAGAGAGTTTTATCAAAAGCCTTCCTTTTCATTCTGTGCGGAAATTGGAAATATAGCTATGCAAAATTTATAACATGATGATGCTGTCATGCTGATGTTGATGCGAGCAAATGGAATCATCGCAACCACGCGTCTCAAGGAGATATTAAACTAGCAAACTAGATGGGGAGAGCACATATTGGCTAGTAACAACTGAAAAACGTGTACCGTGTGATTATCAACTCAACAAAATCTGCATCTCGCATCAGACAGATATTCATAAGTGTTGTACTATGGGACGGCAGCTGCTGTCTTGAGTGTCAGAACAAGATCAACTGCTTTCTGCACAACAGCGAAAGGTTTAAGTTTTTACAGAATGATTGTTTCAACTCAGTTTTAACAATTTTGTTGCATTTTTCATTTTCTTATTTTTTCCAACGTATACACAATCTCATATTTGTTTCTTCTGTTCATGTTGCATGTTTGTCTTTGAAAACTAATTGTTTGTATTCATTTTCTGCCCAAGAAAACCCTTGGTAATTTGGAAAGATTTGCTACACTTTTCGTTTTTGTTCAATTTTCGGCTTTTTGCAGTGTGAGAACCTGTTTCGAAACCTTTTATTCCAAAGTATCTATTTTTTATAATCTGTAGTTAAAAACCACCACTTACATGGCCTCTCCGTAGCAGTCTAATTACTGCAGATATTTTCTTGTTTGTTTATTCATTTAGTTAAAACAGGGAAAAGCGCATCGATATAGTCAACGACTTTATTCCATCTTCACAGCCTTTGCCTCGCTTATCACTTGGTGTAGAGTTGCTGGGCGGCAGGAAAGTTAGCTTTTGCCAGTATGAAGAAGGTTTATTTGCCGGCGTGAGGAAGGTTTGTACATCGATGATGATTCTGCAAGAACAACGATATCGTTGACAAATGACGAAATGGTGCAATTTGCTTAATTTTGTATTTTATATTTAGTTCGTAAGTTCTCCGTTACCTTTTACATTGATTTCAAATAATGTGCATGCAATAGAGTTTTCAAAATATTTATTTGGAGGTTATATAACAGTTCGTGAAAGCAGACTAGTTATTTTATTTGAAGGAAAACATTGCTTTCAGTAATTACAAAATTTAATTAACTGTATTGCGTACTTGTTGCAAACACTTCGCAGTATCTGAGATTCACTAAAGATCTGAGGGAAAATATGAGGGAAGTTGAAAAAAGGTTAGTAAATGTCCATTATGATTAATTAATTCAGATTGTCAATATCTGCAAATTAAGCGAACGGAGATTATATAATCCCTTGGGAAACTTGTTTAGTAGTTGTCAGTTTAGTATTCACACTGTGGCCCGGAAGCTACACCACAATCAAAGACTGTGTCAAAAGAAGTAAAATTATCTGACAACTGAGTCATTGATAATTCTCAATTATTATAAGTGAATATACACTATACCCGCTTTGACATTTGCAGATGTAATTTTTGCCTTTTTGCAATCATATAAAAAGCGTCAATGAGTTGATAACGAAAGCAATCAACGAAAATATAGGTGATGCAAAATTAGCCTTTCGACTTTCGTATGAAGTCACTTTTGAAATGTCTAAAACCTGACGAGCCATCTCCAGCTGTGTATATACTGCTTGTCAGTACCAACCGTCTTTCTTAGACATACGGTTGAGATGAAGCAGGATCGAATTACTACCGGAAGTTTCAACCATTTTCCCCTCCATCCGACTACCTACTAATCCACTGTACCGTCGCTTGCCTTCTTGAAATGATTTGTTCATCCAAGAAACTATAAACACTAAAAATATATTTACACGTAAAACAAATCGTTGATAGAAGCAATAAAAGTTGCCAAAGACGAAAAATGCGAAGAAAAACACTGGTGCTAATGTTTCTGACTTCAGTAAAAAATTTACTCTCGTCAGGATCCAAAGAAAGTTGGTAAGACTATGTCAAATTATTCAAATATATCACAACTGCAGTTTCATTATTGCTTATCGGCATGTACGGAAACTAATAGCCAACATCGTCTATGTTCTTTCTCTCCGAACCACATAACTGATTTTTTGTCACACATCCTATCACAGCTTTGACGTTTCGGGGAGCAACAAGATGGCAATAATGTGGCCACTCACTTCAGTGATTTCGTTCTCCTTCATATACTACTTCATAGTTACAAATGACAATTAATAGCTACACTGTAAAAGCCAAAACAGTAGCAAGCTAAATTATGTAACTATGCTAAAGTCTGAAATATTTGGTGCATTTTTCTATAGACTACCTTGTTTGGCTTATTTTTATAGTTTCTGGGGTGTTGCAGCTGCCATTCCACACATAACAGGGATCGTGGATCTGAATTAGCGTGCCGTGAACGTCTGAAAATACGAAGAGTGGGGAAGCGCCCTGCTTGTTGGCGTTCAAGTTACTCGAGTGAAAGGAGGGTTATACATTCAAGAATTGACAGATTGTATTTACCCAATTTGTCCCAGGTCAAACAGATAATCAATGCGGCAATACTGCATTTTTCCGATTCACCGCAAAAATATGAAAATGTTCAGATTTTCTCAGTTACAGTTTTGACAACGTCTACGCTTAATGTAAATTTATAGAACCATTTTACGGTCAACAAAGCTTATAGGACTGAGTCCGACAGTCACTGCAACTGTTGCCAGCTTCACGGTCTAAGCCGGCATTGTGGAATTTCCAACTCCACTAAAACTTGTTCCTCAGTTTAGAATCTTCACAATCTCAAGAATTGCAAATCGTTTTACGTCACTGTGGTGGACATGAAATTTAAAGATGCAAAAACATTACACCGCAGCCAATCACATTAAATCATGACATAAGTAAGAAAACTGCCAGGCTACTATTTTGCATTAAGTCAAAATAAAACTTTTCAGAAATGAGAATTCATTCTATTAAAATCTTTCACAACTTTCATTACGACTTTTAAGAGTCGATGTTGATTCAAATAAATTAAAGAAAAATTTGTTCCTCAAAACTTTTTCTTTCCAATTTTGTGTTTATTTATGTGTAAATCATTTTTTCCAAAACTGACTTGAATTTCAGAAAAATGTGGAAAGAAATCTGACTGCAGCTGATGCTATTTTTTGATGAATGAAGTGTGTTTTCGATCTGTAAGTTGACTACTCATTTTTGTTTGTCTTGTTTGGTAAATCTCGTTTTTCAAATACTTGTTAATGAGAATTAAATTGAAACCAGATTTGAAGAAATGTGTATAAAAAAGATTTCAAATTTTTGGAATTCCCTCTCATAGATAAAACAGTATTGAAATTAGACTACCGTATATGCTTAAAAGTGTTTACAGCATTTTCAAAATTTATATGTCAAACTTTGCATTTGCGAAGGCTAACAATTTGCAGCAACCTGTAAACTTTACTGAAAGCAATAATTAAAAATGTAAGTTATTATGTGATGCATTGTGGTCTTTACTGTGCAACCAGTTTAAAAAAGCGCAGCGGTAAACTGCGTTTGAACATAATTTACAAGAGCACTTTTCAGCGTTTGCAACGAGTTCACTGGCATATGGTTTAAATACGAAACGTTTCATGGTACATCATTAATATCGCCCTGCGTTTGCTATCATCAACGTGATGAATTCAAAATACTAAAAAACTGTTCGTAAAAGCGACATCAAAGGATGATTTGCAACAATTTTTTAAGCAAATCAAACAAGGTTAACCATAGAAAATGAATTCGTTATAATAAAGACCCTTACCGAATAAATATAAATAGGCAAAATAGTTCGTAACTCTCCGTGTGCATGTCTCTCCATCAATCAACTTCCAGCCGTTGTTCCACGATCTTGTCGACGTGGTTAATACTAACTGCAAATTACATCTGCTTTCACGTGGCGAGGTAGAATTGACATAACAGCGCCGATCTTGGTGATAGTAGCAAACATTTCAAATTCATGTTTGTGCTACAATCGCCAAGCCTACGCTGTAGCACAGTGTGTCTCGCCACATGTAAATTCGCAAAGACTATCTATAACCACTATTCTAAACAGTTTGACCAGTTTCATCAGCAACTTCAGGCTGTGCAAAAGATTTGGACACATGCTATTTCTTTTAGAAAAATAACTAGCAGATTTTCAGTCAGAGGTAGACAACTCTTCCATTATCAGCGCGGCTTTAACAAAGGCCAAAAAGCACTGTTGCTTGCACCAGCTAACACGGTTTCGTAAATCTGCCCTTCATAGCGCGAAATGAAGAATGACGCCTTAAAACAGGATGCATTCGAGGAAGCGTATGCTGCCAACAATGATATAGATCTCTCGGGCTGGGGCTCGCCGTAGAGCGAGCGATGACACAACTTCTTTCCCATGCAATCAGCCATCCATTCTTTTACATGACTGTAGACTCGATTGCTTGCGCTTCTTGCAATTAACACTAAATGAACTTTTTATGAGCGATGCTGGCGAAATTATCGGTTATGACTGACCTAAGAAAAACAGTTTACATGAATACAAAGTTTTGTCATAACGCAAAAATTGGCAACCGGTTTTCTTTAAAAAATTGTTATCTTGAATTTTTCGAAACTTTTGAATTAACCTTCATCCGAGAAAAAAATAAAAATAATTAAATAAATAAGTTAGATCGTCCATAATCAGCCTTGATGAATGTTCCCAAACTAGGAACTTCAAGATTGTGGTCAACACCCTTTAGAAATTTGGATAACAAGTTTTATTGACTGCCGCGTACATGAGTGTTGCACTGAGCGTCACTCGGTTCTAGTGTTTTATAAGGTGACTAACTGCAAAGCGCAAAATGTTTTTCCATGCAGATAGCGCGGAATAACTGCCACAACCGTAGAAGTATGGGTACGATCGCACCACACCTTTGCTGCAACTGGCAACTAACAAAGGCTGTGGTATTTTTTATACGCAAAGAGCAGCACGAACAGCAAAAGTAAAGGCGAGAGGCAGGAAGTTGTTTTATGTCGTCACCTCCAAGAATGTTTTGTTGGATATTAATTAGCGAGAAGTTGCTAGGAGCGCTTGCTTTCGGCACGATTTTGATAGATGATACACACCCACTCACTGCTGTGACTACTCACAGTCTAACCTAGTGTAGAAAGGTGCGATGCACGTCTGATGTCGTTGAATCTGATCGTACAGCACACAGGCTGTTCGTCCAACTCTTTCTAAGCTAACACTCGTATCTACCTGACACAGATATGCATCACCGCGCAGGAAACAAACGCTACGCTGCCCACAATCTGCTGTAACCATCTTCCCGAGCACTCCATAGGAGAGGTTGGACGTTTTGAAGATAATGATTCGCACATAATCCAAGCTGTTGCTGAACTCGTTTGGAATAACATCCGGTGTATGAAAAGTCAGAATTAATGGGTCCACTAACAGTAACAGCTCATTGCGATAGAAAAGTTTGTGATGCAGTCACAGTTGGTTTTAAGAATTGTTGGGCTCCATCATAAAAATTAAATCGAGTCAGTGAGGGCAATGAATATGAAGTCAGTTTTGTGGAGTAAACATGTTAGCTGGATGCAGAAAAATGTTACTTCCGTTATATTTTTCTAATTTACTGCTTTCACTAACTTA
>Ga0210059_1002668_pt1 | contig 28106 bp, 20 predicted proteins | sample Ectturendosymbi2_FD_188042 | JGI IMG/M metagenome (GOLD analysis project Ga0210059, IMG submission 188042) | Ecteinascidia turbinata endosymbiont from Florida, USA - Sample 2 (SPAdes) (version 2) | ecosystem: Host-associated > Tunicates > Ascidians > Unclassified | place: Key West, Florida...
AGGGGTATGAACGGTTACACACACACACACACGCGCACATGCGTGTGATAACAAAACCAACTTGAATTCGAAACTCTCTCATTCATGTTGGTGTCGCTTTCAAACAGATCTTACCTCCGCAAGCCTCACGTGCAGCTTATTCATGCGCGACAACACGTCTAAAAACGCACCAAATTTTCTCTTTCAACTTCAACGAAACTCGCTGAAGCACTTTGCCCCGAATAAAACCAGCGGAGTCAAAAGTTCTGGCTTCCTGCATCGGTTTCTTCTAAGAATGCAATGAACTGGAGGTGCTGAAGGTCACCTTAATCGCATGAACTTAACAAGTTTTGCGACTGGATTCACGATATTGTTGAGGTGCTTCACAGACCTACATACAGATTCCTGGTGAATGATGCAATGAAGGGACATGAGATCCCGGTCGGGATTTTCCTCTTCCACTTCACCCGAGATTCTCTTCAGCATCTCAACAATGTTTCAGGTTAAATCCGCAGATTCATCCGCTGTAGCGCTAAAAAACTGCTTTCTCCAACTTTGCTTCACAATTTCCACGCCAGTGGGCGCCCGAGCATCCCCCCTCGTTTCCCTCTTCAGAGACACGACTGACAAAAAACTCTTCCGCTTACTAAAAACCGTGGCTATTCCTTCGGATAAAGATGAACACTGAACAGTACCTTTCACGTCGTTACTTTCATCCACTGCCAGTGAACATGAGTTATGGCGCGTCTGGTTTCAACATGGCCACCAGGGATGTACCGAGGTTAGATGGGGGCAAGAAGTAAGTTTGGCCCCCCATGTTCGAACCTAAGGTCTTTTGGTAGTGAATGTACTGCGTTGAAGAAAGCACTTGCGACATTTGTTGGGACTTTTCGGCGCTTCTCATTAATTCGGAGCCCAGGCATTTTGCCCCCCTTGCACCCGCTTTTTGCCCCCCTTGCACCCGCTCGGTGTTCCCCTGCTCTCTGTGTATATCTTCGTCGATCAGTTCCACGTGGCGAGTAATTGCTCTGCGTAGCATTGAACTGAGTTTTTTCAAACATGCCTTCACTCTCGGCACACAAGAGACCGTGCGATGCAAATGCATCGAAGCTTGTCTTATTTTTGCCACTTCGGTCTATTTTCTTCCGGAAGATTTGTTTTGTTCGAATTTAAATTGTTTCCCTGTTGATATTTTTTGCCACTTACCGAACAGGCGTCACTTTTTTGAATCTGTGATAAAAATGAACATGAATTTTAACAATCCGCTTGAAATTATCATCACTAGACAGGGGGGGACGCCCGGGAGCGGGGGCATCGAACCCTGACCGTTCAAAAAGGGGGTAACGTGGGCGGAGGCGCCTTTCATAACAGTATAATAGGCAATTTCATGGTTTATCGAGGTCGAATTGAAACAAATTTATTGCAGCTATTCGCGCACCCAGAAAATTCAGAAATGGCTTTCTCTAATTTCTGTTGTTATTTTTGAGGTCAACATTGTTGCTGCACAGAAACAAGCATACTGGTAACGATGTTTTTTGTTTTTTACAGTTTTCTATTGCCCTCAACTTTCTTACTGCTCTGCTCCCCTGTCCTACCGTCCATGTCACTATATCACGATTGAGTGGATTTTTCAAACAACTACCTTTTTTTTGTTTTGAAGAAATCCTATGCTTTTTATTGTCTTCGCGCTTTGAGAGTTTATTAGGTTACGCAAAATGTTGGACCCCGACTTATGCAATTTCCCACGCGTTACCCCGGCTTCAAGGGTGCGGGGCCAGTGTGGTACCCAGTAACCCAGTGCTGTTTATTTGCGAGACAATTCGGTCATTTGTCTCGCAGCAGTATCAAAACTCGCCGTAACAATATTCACTAACCTACCTTTTCGGACATTACGACCGAATTGATTTAAGTTTTTTTCTGTATTTTGAAAAAAAGCGATTCGGTCTGTGACGGAAAAATTACCGACAAAAACCCAGGTGCCTGTGTTGTTCTCAGTCCTTCGGAGCCGGATACTGCGTAGCAGAGCGATTTTCGTTGTTCGAGGAAAAACGTATGTTTCCTGTTTTACAGTTCACCGTCTGCTTGCAAAGCGAAGAGAGTCTGGCCGAGGAGTGCCAGAGAACCCCTGGTCAGGGCATCGCCATTGTTTCGTACGGCAAGCAAGTCCAGTTCTGTTTGTTCGCCGAGCGCATCCACGTCATCCTCCCCATTCCGCTTCACGTCGCCCCTGGATTCCTGACAGATTTAGGTAGAAAGAGTGTTGGCGCTGATGCTGTGGGGGGTGTAAGGATAGCTTTTCGCAATCTTCAGCTTGCGACGTTAAAACTAATGTCACTAATCTATGATTTGAATTTCAGGTCTGAGGATTGCGCAGATTTTCGTGAAATCGATTTTTTATAAAAAAAATTTACCGGTTGATTCACTTAAGTTTGTCATCTTTGTAGAGACTAGTTACTAGTTGCTCATCAAACCTAGTTTTCCGGTAACTGCTTTTGACTTCTTTTCCTGTAAGGGACTTGTTTTGGGGGTGCTGCAATGAATGGTCCCCAGTCCAACGCTCTATGCTGGCGCCGCGGTGCCTTCTCATTTCCACTGCTCTGATCTCTCACATACAGTTCCACAATGGAGGCGAAACGTCCGTGGCAGATGTTTCCTTGGCCCTGTCTCGTCGCCGCACCATGCATTGCAAGTCATGCGTGTTTCGCCCTCACATTGGTCATATGATGATCCTTTGTCGTTTTGTTAACACTGGCTTGTCGAAGTGTTATATAAATGTTATGCAACAAATCACACCCGACGCCTTTTCAAGCAATTTTCGACATCACTTTCACACTAGAAAGTTTGTCGGAAACCCACCTCAGATGGCTTTTGTTCTGCGATAAAACAACGGAACCTTTATGTGAAGCTAAAAATTATCCAGTCCATTATCTGCTTTGGATCGTTCTAAAAGCAATGTTGCCGCGCAGAAGAAACTCATTTGTAAACTTCTATTCTCAATCATCCCCGTACGTTAATATTGGATGGTTCTACCTTCTTGTGGTTTATTACGCTTTTGATATGTTAATGGGAATCTGGTCGTTTCTCAATGACTTCATAAACCTTTGGCGTTATTCGTAAACCCGCTTTTATTTCTAAACGTAATTTTTCAAGGTCTTTACTTAATTTTAGTTTCATTTTATGTCAAGGTTGTGGGCCCGTGGTTACCTTCATGCAGCAGTGTTTCACAGTGAAAAACGCTTTTATTCATCAGAATCGTCCAAAACATGAAAAAAATAACTAACAAGCAAAAACATGCGCAGCTATAAAGCAGCGATGTTTTGAAACAGGGATGTAGGCTCCTGTTTTTGTTGTTACAACCGTGCCCGTATTTCCAGTTGTTCATAAGATTTTTTCGGTATCTGACACTGAATTTTGTGTGGAGAACAGGAAAACGAATGTCAAAAGCTTTTTCAATTTCGAAGGTTAATACGTTTTTCATTTCAACAGTGACCTTTTTTCATATTTTGTAATCCCTTATCCACCCAACCTTTGCTGGAAGGAATGTTATGGCGTAAAAGTTTTAAGCTAGTAAAACAAAAAGGTGCAGTTTTGTCGTCGAATCTCATGCATAGATGTGTGAAAAAAATTGGCAAAATGCAAGTTTTTGCTGGAAAGTCATGAAAGTAACCGTTGTTGGTGTCTTGAATTTCAGTTTTGATACCGGGTTGAGTTTGTGCGACGCTGATAACGTCATTTCCTGTCGCAGTTTGTCTCAAGTGGAAACTTCACTTCGAGTTCATCACGGCCACGTCCCCGATCAACGGCCTGGACCTGGAAACTGCCCAGCCCGGCGATCGAATGTGGCAAGGTCCTGGCCAGATACGGACCGAATCGATGACGTGGGACGTTCCGGTCCAGGTCCTGCCGACTATGCCCACTCAAGCGGAAAACATAGCCTCGTCGCAGACTCTCTCGCTTTTGCAGTTCTGAAGAAGGGAGAGTCCCTGTGACGCGCTTCGGCTCCAGCGCTGGTGCTCCCCCCCGTGCGGATGGTCCTGCGTGCGCTGGGGCGAATCCTTTGTTGGCGAAGGAGCCTTTGATGGAGAATGACTGGAAAAACTTCTCCATGATTAAAAATCGAAAGGAAAAGTTACCTCGATTTCTGACCCCAGCATCCACGTGAAACGTTCTCGTTGCGAAGTTGCCGAACTCTCAACTCAACTCTGTCTAAAGCAGGGATCCAAAATCGAACCCATTTCCTGGCCGCTTATAACCGCTTACAAAGCAGTTGTTATTGATTTATGGGACGGTGAGGGTTCTGTACCAAGTCATGCGGATTCCTCAAGGTAGTGAACTGCACTGTGATTGTTGAAGTGTTTGTGAAACTAACCACGAAATCGGAGCAAAGTTGGAGTTATGGTATCAACCCCCCAGTTATGGTAATAACCCCCCACCATCACCCTCCATGCATCAAATCGTGGCGTTTTAATCACTACTTCTCGTATGAATCTGTCGACCAGGTTTCATTCACGTTCAAACATTTGGCTTTGCGTTGAGGTTTTCAAGTTTTTGCGTTTTTGTCTGGGAAGCGTGCGCATCGTTTAACTGTCGAGATAGGCTTTTATCACTTTGGCCGGAAGAGTATTGAAACGACAAAGTGAAATAATGATTTGAATGAAGCCACATCGGTCGAATGATAAACAAGTACTTCCACTACCAGCCGTAGTGTTCTTTCAAACGAGTCTTTACTTGACCCCTAGTCATCCGAGTCTGTACTCGACCCCTAGTCATCCGAGTCTGTACTCGACCCCTAGTCATCAGAAACAAACTTCGAGTCATCGACAATCACGCTTTCTCGATTACTCGCATTCTTGCATATCGTGCAAAAGTCTCAGTGGCTTATTCACAAAAAATCGGTTGCGTTCTATTAGGAAGGTGGCAGCGAGTATTCATCGAATCGAGTCGTTTGCCGACAGAAAAGGCAACTAGTTTATAACGAGTCATTGCAAACACAACTCATTTTAAAGTTAAGCCAGGGGTCTCCAAACCAAACTACGGCCCGCGAAGCTGTTTCATCCGATCGCAAAGACAATTTGTAAATGGTGAAAAAATACTATATCTGTGAAAAACTTGTTGATTTGTAGAATGTAACATATCCCGAAACAATCACATTACGTGAGATGTCCTGCCCTCAAACTGTTTTGTAATAGCTAGACCCTGAGATAAGTCATTGCAAAACTACTCATTTTTAAGATAAGTCATTGCGAAAATCGACTCATTTTCGACATGGCGATGTCCCGCCCAAGGAAGGTTACGGCGATGAACGCACTTTCTGACTCGGCCGCGCTGTCCCTGAACAAAGCACATGTTATCATAAAAAGTGATTTATGAGGAAATGCCGCCCGTGCGCTGCTTGGAATGTGTAACGCGTGTAGTATGTGTTCGGCAACTCGCTGCTTGGTCTTGTTGACTTACGTCGTACTCGTGTTCAAAAGTTCGTTTTTCCAATGGCGTAGGAGGCAGGGTGCGGGGGATGCAAGGGCACCCCCAAGAGTTTTGATTTGTTGAAAATGCGGGCAGAATCCCTGAAAATCAGGGGCAAAATTGGCGCCCAATGTTTGTCGAAAAACCCATGAAGACCTTTTGTTGGAGGTCACATCAAAAAAAGGTGTTCATGATCTTTGCGGGAGACAATGAAACCTTTTCGCGCAAATCTGCGGAAATTTGGGCAAAAAGCCTTCGCAACCCCCCAAAATTTGCTTGCTCCTGCACCTGTACTTTTTCCACCGAAACGGAATGATTTTTCAAGTCTGGATCTTATGACATAAATGCATACAAAATGTGACCGATCTCACATCCAACCAAACGCCCGAAGCCATGTTTGTCTCGAAATTTTAACTGTTTATGGCTACAGACAGGCCCGAAACCAATGGGGTCAACCGGGCGATTGCCCCCCGAAATTTTCAAAAACATGTTTAGTTGTTAAGTACAACAACAACTTACAATCACTTTATTCCCTCCAGCCCCGAAAATATCATCTGAAATAATATCAAGCTCATGAGGTTTCACACAAATCTATTTTCCCAAATGATTTCCGGCGGAAGAGGATTTAGTCTTGTGCACGTGCTTGCTTCCCACGTTCCCACATCAATTGTAGCAAGTTGGACCATGACCATGATCGAAATACATTATAGTTCATTCTCAGTGGCGTAACTGACCGGAAGGCAGGGGTACGAACCCCCCCCACTGGTAAGCTTAATGTAAAAGCAGGACCCCCAGTTAGCTCATATTCCCATTTCAGTATTCCTCAGGTTGTCAGTACGTTGCTCTTTTTTGCGTTTTTCGGAGTATTTCCCGGATGTGTAGGGTTTTAGTATAGCCATCCGCCTCCGCATTCACTATCATTTCTCGACTTTTTTTGCTGTTGACCAGTGGGTCCCCTCCAGCTGTGTTTCCCCCCTGGCTCAAACCTCCAGTTACGCCACTGCTCATTCTTGAGTATGATGCGGATCACCCTTTGCGAAGGGAGCGCACTGCGATAGCGTTAGAACCAGATCCCTCCTCTGTACCGCGATGAATGGCGCACACAGTCGAAGTGTAGCCTGTACAGACTTCGGGTTAATCCGCCTAATTGTTGTTTTCAAAACTTAGATTCAGCTGCACGTTCTGCATTGTTTGGCCGGGGTTTGATTTGTTTGTTTCGAAGCCGCAAGCTACTCGATCGCTGTCACGTGTTGCTGTTCCACTTACAAAATCTTGGTGCTTCGCCAAGTTTCCCTCCACGATTGGATGTGAGGTGCAATAGGTTCCGCTTCCTGCGTTCCTTTTTCGTTTTGTGCTGTTTCACAGTCAGAGCTCGTTGTTGAAAGCCGCGCCGTTTGAGAGTTTATGCAAAAACATCGACAAAAGGAAAACTCTACGTCACTATTGCTCTTTGTCTGTTGTCACAATCGCGTACTGTCTTGTCACTGTCGCTCATTGTTCGCAAAGCACCAGAGTACAAATTAAAAGCGATGAACCCAGTGATTGATGTCAGAATTGGAGTCCGCAAAGCATGTGTGAGTTGACGCTGGCTTAGTATCAACAACGGTGTGAAAGCCAACGATGTTCCATCGCCAGGATGTTCTGATGTCTGCGAGACCCAGTCTTTTGAATACGTCCAAATATCATCGCACTTACGCAAGAACTTCTTTACTTTCGGTGTAAATTGTATAGACATGGGAAGTTGTGGGATATTGTCAAAGTGCAGTTGTTGACAACTCTCCACCATGTTGCCTTACCAAGTGCTTGCACTGTGTTTGTGTGTATTGTAATAGAAAAAGCTTGATTGGCCTCTTATTTTTGTGAAGAAGATTAGGTTTTAGAAAAGATGTTACACAATATCGTTTCCTTTTGTCTGCATTCGAGGATCGTTTGTTAAGTTAATGTTAAATAGTTCAAGTTTACTGACATTAAGACATTTTGATAAGAATGTAGAATTCTACGTCTGATGGGGATGGGCGTTTAATTCCGGATCCAGAATACCGATTCCTATTCTCGTTTTTCACTGTAATGCATTGCACCTGAGAATTGCTAAAAAAACGTTGTTCACTCAAAAACGAAGGAAGCCCACACAGCGCACTTTCCTTAACTCGGCACTGGAAATCAACAAATATCACACAAACAATACATTTTCGCAACACAGAACAACAAATTTCTTAATTCTCATGCAGCGGTGCATTTTTGCCGGACGAAAGTGGTTGCGCCGGGAAAGGCCAGATTTTGACAATACTTTTTAGAATAAAACTCATTTTTCTTGGCTGTAGATGTCCTTAGAGCTTAGACCCAATCAAACTTGGCTAGTGGCCTAAGACAACTACAAATGGCTTCGGCTTATTTCATACCAATTAAAAACAGAAACTGCTTTATCGCATAGGATTCCAGAATCCCAAACCGAAACTGCAAATATAAGAAAATAGTACGGTTGATCGCATAAAACAGATATTCGAATGGAAATATTCTTTTCATTTGTAAACTTAAACTAAATCGCTTAATCGCATAGTTAACTTTAAGAAGTGTAAAGCGCACTGCTCAGATTGTGTGAAAACCTGTGGTGGCATTAATCCGATTAAGAAACTGCTGCCGAAATGACTCCCTTCGCCGACGTGCCAAAATCAGCGCCGCCCGTTCAGTTTCTAAGCTTCAGTGCACTGTGTTCAGCGCGGTCTAGTGTCGCGTCCGTACAGGTGCGAAGCTTTCTCACGAAAGAAGCACTTTTGAAGTCAATTTTGTGGCATTGAGTAACTACCGGCCGCATGCAACTATGTTTACACCTTTGCACCAGATGTGTTAAATTCTCAGCAGAACAAAAATGTGGACCTGTGCTGTACACAAACTTCGAATTTTGGTTTATATTCCAAAGCACCGAGCACAGTACACTTCAGTTTAAAATGCGGGTATATGCCGTAAGTTCCGTTGCGGGCAATACACTGTTTCAACTTCGTTACTTGTTTGACTTCACACTTTGTTTTTTCACATCAATAAGTTTCATTTGGTGAATGCCTCAACCGAATGATACATAACAAACGCCATTGGGATTATGAAAGCTTCACGACGCCACAGGCTAACAAATCAGTTAAGTCTTTACGTACAGCGCCCAGCTGTATCGGGACCAAGAGATTTTTAGAACTTCTCGAGGCATTTAAATATTCCGCAGTTCTACAAATCTTCATACACGACAGCTGTAAGATATAAACGTGTTCCCAACAGCATTGCGCAGCTGAAGTAGCAGAAAAGTAATGGCGGTCGCAAGTGCGGGAAACGTTCCCGGACTGATACAGGCAATTATTACGTCACACACGCAGTGCAATGCACAGGCTCGCAACAACGTCGAATTTACGTTTCAACTGATGACCGCTGCTTTGCTTAACACAAGGATTTCAGAATTTAAAATACTGCATAAGAAACAAGGGATTTTTAGAACATCTAGAAGCATTTTTGTATCTCACAGTTCATGAAATCTCCGTGTTCGGTTTGTTGTCAAGGTACAGATGCCAACGGTGTCAGGTATCACGCATGTGGAGCGATGTGATTGTTTCGTAATAGTATTATACAACGTTAGCAGGGAAATGCTGTTGCCTGTTCCAAAACATTTGCATATCGCATTAGAAACCTTCATTGGCAGCGTCTAATATTTGATCAGCGTTACTGCTGAGTACCTACAGCACAAGGGGACCTGTAATGTCAGTGGAGCGATGCTCCGGTGTAGTGCAATACATTATAGTGTTCCAAATGTCTGCATGTTAACCGTGATCGCAACTTGGTGGTAGTTACTGATGCACTGGACAAAGATCTGTTAGAAGAAGCTGACGTGGCAAGTTATACAAACATTTTTTCAAGCCATTTGTGCAAGCAAAAGCAACTGCTCATTCGCACTTTTCGTCTCTCCACGCATTTTTCTAGCTGACACGTTAACAAAACGGCTACAACTGATTTTAAAACATGCAGGAAACAATGCACTCGGCGACTTACAAATGCATGTAGTCGGTTAAGTAACTGCAGAAATCACTGCGCAAGTTGGTGTCTCAAAAAACTTTTGTGGTGAACTGCAAAATGTCAGTGTATGCACAATGATGCTAAGTTTGCACTTGCCCACGTGGTGTAAGAGAAAAACGCAAGGAGTGGACTGAAAAAATGTCTGCGTGTGCGTATCAGTGCTGTTTCCACACGGTGCAAATGAAAAACGCATGTGAATGGACTGAGGAAATGTGTGTGCATGTGCAGTAGTGCTCTTGTTTTCACGCAGTGCAAGAGAAAAAAGCACCTGAATGGACTGAAAAAATGTCTGTTTGTGCGCATTAACCTTAATGCGGTGGAATCAAGCATCCCGCTGATGTTGTGGAGTATCCAAACCGAATCCAATAACCCGGTTTGAATTAGCATTTTGGATTCGGATAGTTTAGGATCCGAATCCTTCTGGATTCGGTATTCCTAAATGCCCATCCCTGACATCTGCTTTCCAGTGATCTGTGTTTGGAGACTGTGGCATTACGAAGATTATACATCACGTTGATCTCAGCCCACTGAGGTAGTTTTAAGGGTTAGGAAATGGTGGTGCGCCTAGAAAGTGTAGTGTGCACAAGCACGTACATGCTAGTATTAAAGGATAAAAGAAATACGTTAAATATGCGCCAGCAATCTGCCAAAATCAGGCAGCAATTCTAAGTAACGGATGAGGCGTAAGGTTTGTCGGCACATTTAATTCGAGCGGATAAAGACGTAGATAGCGTAACAGCATGGGGAGCTGGAAAGACTTCCAAAAAACTTCGTATAATGCGGTTTGCGGGATAAAAATGATGCTTGTGTGACAGTGATATGATAAAACTCTTGGGGCATTAACAACTGTATTCATGGAAAGAACAAGTCCAGTGGGGTAATCCAAAATAAGGTATAGCTCATTTGCCGAATTATCTGTAAATCTATAGCTTTGCAGATAAATTCGGCACAAAACGTATCCCGTAATTTCAGATAATAATGTCAATTTCCGAACAACTTTCATATTTGAGCGGAATTGCTAATTCCCGGGCGAAAATGTTCAATTGCTCGGCAAAATCTTGTGTCAGATGAAAGTATGCTTTTTCAGCCTGAAATTTTGTGGCGCTTGTGAAGTGGGGGGGTCAGGTAGTAGGAATTTATTCTTTAAATGAACACGGCGGTCTTTCAGAGTGATTGAGATCAATTTACGGTTTTAAAAGAATAAATCACATGAAAGTAAGGCTTTTTTCGAAATTTGCAGAAGAAACTCGTTATGTAACACACACTCCTGCCTCCATGGCTTTGAACTGCAGTTAATTAACATTGAGCAAAAGTGTCTCATGTTCTTTTTGCAACACAATTGATTAGTTTCACGTGTATTTTGAACTGCCACTGCCATACGTCGCAAAGCACTGTACGCAGAAGTTATGACTTGCTCGGAAAACTCAATCTACACTCTGTTAGTTTGTCGTTCGGTGTTTTTGTTTCTTTATACTTTTTTTAAGAAAGAGTTACATTAATTTTTTATTGGAGTTGAACACTATTTCCCGTTAATCAGTACAGGCTCAGCATAAGTGTCCAGAAGGCGTTGAACACCATTTGTTAAAGTAAGCCGTTTTAGAAGTCTGCCCCTCAAACAAATTTAAAAAGGGGCGTTTCTCTTCTTCAGCAGATACTGCCAATCACAACCCTCTCAGCTCGTGATAGCCTACAGCTGTAGCAGTCAACAATTTTGCACAATCTCTGTTTACAAAAGTGACATAGCAAGAATGCGAAAGCAGAACGACGCCCGTGCATACATGTGTGGAGAGCTTAAAATATGCATTGCGCTGTAATTCACGTGGAAAACTGCATGTTACGGCCCATTAAGGTATTAGAAAAAATTATGTTCAAATGAAGGCATCAACAAACTCTTCACATGACTAACATACACGTTGTTTACGCCAACAGGTGTGGATGCCTGAAAACAAGTAAATATTGCGCTGATCGAAAGCGTTCGTGTCTGTCTAAAAATACCACGCACTCGCGCAAAACCAAAGCAGATGTTCTGCGAAAGGTCAAACGTTGAAATTCGTGTCTGATTTTGTCAGTTAAGTCTGTTACCGAGAGCAAGTAAAGGCTAAAAATGTTGCAATGCAAACAAACAAAGAAAGATGCACGGAAATCATTGAGAAGCACGTTTTCTTCCTTCCAGTTAACAGCGATAACGGGCTGAAATTGTTTACCGTTTTATCCTGTTTAATGCGATCAGTCTTTTTCAAAATGTGCTTCAACGTCTAGCAAACGTTTGGACTGTAAGTAAAGTTGACGTGGACAGAGTCGCGTCAGCTCTGCCCTTGAATGTCGGAAACACTAAGCAGATTGTGCAAAACAACCAATTATCTTAGACGTCTCTGAGTTTTTCTAAAGGGTGTTTTTTGAACTTTGTTTCTCACAAGTCCCTTTTTCCTATTTTGACAAATCACGCCTCAGTAAAAATCAAAACATTGGTAAGAGTCTCAGTGCTGCTTCTAGACTTTAAGTCAATTTGAAAATTTCAATTAAAACTGCGACTGATCAGCGCATTAAAAATTACCTGTACTTTTTCTAAATGTGATTCCATAAGAAATTGTGGCATTATACACCAGATTTACTATTGCAGCAAACTAAAAGTAAAAGCTCTTAATAATGAATCAAATTGTGGCAGTCAGTAAACATATATTTACATAAAAATGTTTAGAAGAATGTGACTTGTTCAAAAGCAATCAATTATTGCTGTGAAAGATGGAAACGCGGTATGTTTGTTGTATTGGCGATTAAATGGTCTATTTGGGACTTAATGCATAAGTTGTGAACGTGAAGTTTCCAAAAAAACGGTTGGCGCAGAAACAACTGTTAATATTGTATAGCGCAGGGTGCTTCCTCAAGTTAAGTGTCTTTTAAGGTTGATCAAAAGCAACGCTTAGTAAATAATTATTATTTTATTACGAAAATCTTTCGGTTTGAATTCCTGATAATTTAGAACTGCTTTTTAAAAAAAGTTATTATTTGTTGGTTTAGAATTGACAAAATTGCTTCTCTCCCTGCTTCTCGTTTGTGAAAAAAGTCAAGATTTTGCCTCATTCATACGTCGGATAAGCATATCTGCTCACGGTATTCTTTGAAAATTCAAAAATTGATGACCCATTTTAACCAACACGATTCTGTCTTTCGCCTGATAAGTAACAACGTTCTTCAGCATCGTAGATTTTTTTAAAGTTACCCGGGAATGGCGCGCAGTTGGCTTGTCGTTTCATTTGAATATTTATTTACAGAATATTGTTTCGAGATCAGCTTCGAATTATTATCGGGGTCGACAGATGTCGCAATCTCTTGCGCTTCACTTCTCGGTTCTTCCCCCCCGACCTCTTCAACAGCCTGCGAGGACAAGGCAGGGAGGGGTCTTTCAAACGAACCAGACGAACTTTGCATTTTCGCTTGTCCACCATCGGGGTACACCTTGGAGGCCAATCGACGGGCAGTTTTATCCTGAAACCAAGTGGACATAGGTTTGAATCACCCAAAATTGCAGTTGGAATGTAGTTTATTGGCATTTTAAAGTTAGAAGTTGAAAAGCTCAAACAAACGCGTTTATTTTCAGTTTCTATTTAGCTATTTTGTTGAATCGTTGGTTTTACACTATCAGTCAGTCTATAAACCACAAACACTCAATGAAAAAGTGTTTACTTACGTGTTACAGCACAAAACACCTCTTCTATCGTGACAAGTGCAGAAATGACAATCGTCAGTCATCCATTGGTCGAGCAATTCGTGCTTCTTGCCTCTGTAGTTGCACGTTCCTAGACATATCGCAGAATTGATGAGCATTTCAACAAAAAGTTCAATAGTTGTTAGTTTTCACGTTTCACTTAGGTTCTTTTCTGAAAACACATGTTTTCGTCCGATTCTCTATTTTTGCTAAAGTATCTCTAACTGATTGAAAACGTGAGTTCTTTTTTCATGAAGTAATTGCTTGCGCACAGTCAACAGCATACATCGAATTTTTCTGTGTTTGAAGATTCAAAACAATGTCTGTTGTGTTCGTTTTGATTCCATTGACCGGATTTGCTTCTGCAAGTTTTAGTTATTTTTACAACCAAAAATTTTCTTGTCTCATATCAATGGTTCACAGAGGTTAGTAAACAAAGTCCTGAACACAAAAATGCATAATCATAACGCAGCACGGGGCATACGTCCAGGCACTACTAAGAAATCTTAGACACTGAAGTGAAATGGAGGTGCGCGTCGTTGAAAAATGCGTGCAAAGTTTCTGTTCAAATGTTTTCACGAAAAAGATTACGTGATGCCGACGACCACTTACATTCCTGGGTATGTAATGCAAATTTGATAAAAGTTCTTATAGGATATGCGCAGTCGCTCAGTACCAGAATGCTTCTACCTGTTCCATTATCAACAAGCATTCATCGATCAACATACAGTACTGTAAGTACGAAGCAAAGAAGCTTTCACTGCAATTGTGCACCGCGCTGAGCAATGGTGCCACCGAGCCTGTTCACTGCGAAGTAAAGACGTTTCAGTTGTCTCTGAATGTCAATCAAGGGCGTCCGAAAAAATTTTGTAGTGGGGGCTTCCGACCTACGCATACTACCTGCATCATGATTGGTTGTCTGACGCCATCAGCGAAAACGCGTCTACTGTATACTCGCTGTGATTTTATTGCAGGTACTTCATATTTTGCGGATCTCATTAGCTACAAAAGATAATTTGAAATCAATACCAATTTGCAAGTATTGCCGGTAAGTTGTTGACCAAAAAAGTTATGGTCATATTTGTTCGTAGCCAGAATATTCCAGAGCGAGAGCGTAACTTTAGTTAAAAATGCACCGCAAGTATAGTCAATAGATGCCTTGTTGCATATGCGCGCTATTCGAATGACGTCGTCGTGGTCAACAGCAATGCAGCTTGTTGTAACTTCTTCTGGGGTAAAACGAAAAAAGCAGTTTTGTGGCAGCGGTTATACAATTGAGTTTTCTTGCTTTTTAAACATTATATTAAGATAAACTCTTGCAAAGGTTACGTTTTTAAACGTGTGACTGCATCATACTAATGTACTAATAATATATGAGTTGTAAAATGCTTGAATAAACTTGAAACCTTTCTAGCTGGGTGTGTTTAGCTCTGTCAGGCACACTTAAAACATCTCAAGCAGTGTGGGCGTCATGCTGTGCTTCAGTGGAAATGCATAATAACTAAACTCCTCTCCAGTCGTAGGCCAGTTTCGACTTTGAAAACCCTCCTTTAAAGACGCATTTCTGGCGTGGCACTAAACCTTTCATTGCTGCTAATGAGGAAGTCTTATAGCATTAGAATGTCAAACATCGACGAAAGTGCAAGAGTTTATGTTTTGCAACGCTTCATATGAGCAGCTTCAAGGCTGGTTCTTGAGACATACTTCCGGTCGCAAGTGACCGGGAAACGTAGGTAACGGCTGTACGTCAGCAAACGCTAAGTGCTTTGGAAGGTTTTGTGACCTGAACCGAACTCCTGCTTTTGTTTAAAAAGCGCTTTGATTGGAGTTTGCTTCTGTTTGTTTCTGTTTTCATTTTTTGAGCGACCTTCTCAAAGTACCACATTCACAGGGCGACCCTTACATTTCAGGGAGGCTTAGCTCAGTCAATGCAAACGATAGAACGTATCAAAAGTCAACGATATGCCACAGACCTTTATAAAAATTGCTGCGAACTATCAAAAAAAGTAGAACTGCTTTTTTCTTGTAGTAACAGGGCCGGGTACATTATTTGTCAGCCCTGCTTGTTTGTCGACCGATCGACGCCAAACCCATTTTGCTTTCAAAATAAAAACCGTGCTTCGTCTCTTGCAGTGACCTTCAATGGACAAACTTGTTCGAAGTGACCCCAACGATTCCAGGCACTCCTCAATAATGCGAAAATAAATCCATCAAATTGTAACCTATCTGTTCTCGGCTCGAATTCCGTTGATGTTTGAAAAGAAAACAAAAATATTTCTGTCGTGTTGCTCGAATCTTGACCTATCAGGATAAATTGCTCCCCAAACTTCAGGCTGTATTCTCTTCTCACGAAACGTGGTACACGTGACATTCAATATGAGCCGTATAATCAAAACGTTCAATATTATTTATCAGCTTTAGTTCCTCTTTTCCATTGCTTTGGTAAAGCTCTACTGTGATTGGGGTGTTTCAAGCCCGGGACCACTTTCTTTCAGTGACCCATTGATGGGTGCGAAGGTGGGTCAGGATATTTTTACATTTTTGCGCAGTCGCTTTAAGAAGCTTTACGTTTTGTTGTCAAACATGAGTGGAAACGACCCCACACCCTGTGCTGGATCTAAGATGATGAATTTTATGGCAGCTATCGATTATTTCGCTTTTTCTACAGCTTAACCACAAAAGGAAATTCGTTGTGAGAACTGAAAAGTTCACTTGCCCAAACTTTACTGCGTATTTTTTCAAATATGCCTATTGCGTATTTTTTCTTTTATTTTCAAAGATGCCTAGATAAAAATGCGTAAATGCTATCCAATCTTTTACTCAACGCAAATATAATATGAAAAAGGTGATATAACTTAATTATATCAAGGTTACGATTACTTACCGCTTTTATCGAAATTAGCATTACGTGTTGCTGAAAAATATAATGGAAAACTTTAAGCCAGGCACAGGTTGCACTGTGTTAGAAGAAAACAAGGTTTCATAACATACCAAGTCATTCAACTGTGATGATAACATTGTCATGTACCTGAAATTGTCTGGTTTTGTTGATAACATTACCGTGATTGTTTGTAGTTTGCGTTTTTACCCGAAGTCACAAACAATAAAGACATCGAGTTTCCAGCTGCAAATGACGCGGTTTTTCATGTTCGCGAAGATCGGAATGATGATGAGGCCCAGGTTTCTGTCAAACATGTATCTTTGCCACGAAATTTGTTTCTTTTTTTTAGATTTTTTATCATATGTTTCGAGCGCACGTTTATAGCATAATATCTTTCAATTTACGACGGGTTTGGGTTTTGTGCCTGTTGAAGATTTTGTCTCTGCTTATCATTAGAACGCGTTGCTTCCTTTGCTTCCTACAAGTCAAGATCATATTCGCATTTTGCAACTAAGCCAGGACTTGCGATGGAAGTCGTTATGTAAAAACGACGGTAGAACAAAAGCAAAAACCGCGAAATGCTTCCTCGAACGACAAAGCCATTTTTTCAGTTTTCTGTCACCTTTGATTGATTCTGCATTAGACCCATGGGCGTCTTGAGGCAACTGTCGGACAAAGTGTAAAGACATATTGTTTGATACCTCTTAATTTGTCAAGCAACCTCAGCTTAAAGCTTCGGTGGTATCAAGCTCTACCAACCTTTGACTGAGAAGTAACATTCTTTGTGCTTGTAGTTGAAATCGAATGTCATTGGCGTGTCTACGTCATCAACCGCGCCATCTCCACTCTGCGCTTGAGCGACATCCAGGGACAGTACGACGGTCAATATAATCAAAGCAGAAGGCAACATCGTCAGCAGTGTTTTGCTTCACGCTAGCAGCACAGTTTAAACACCTTTCAAAAAAGCGAGAATACTCACGGGTGAACATAAGCACGCAAATTATTGTTCCTTTTTTTGCAACACTGTGGCCATTTTAGACTAACACGTAAAAGACATTTGACGCTACTGCCCGCAAACAAAGGTTGCTGGGAGATAAATAACAATAATGACTACACTTGCGAAACTTTCTTTCCTGTTTAATTTCTACACAAAGGATTTCTCTCGTAGTGTTGAACCCGATTAGAAACTTCTGTCACAAAATAAAAGGTTTCGTTTCCCATATTTTAGTGAACAAAACAAAACGTTGTCTTGTGCCATTTGCCGACACTGTTGACAAGGTGTTTGGTATTGTAACTGAAGTTTTATTTCAATATAAACAATAAATGACGACATACGTTTGCCATATATTGAGAACGATAAAGCATGGGCATGATCTAATAATTTTTATTGCGCTTATGTCATCTTCAGGGCCCTTCATTTCAAGATTAATATCCGTTGTTTTCAAATTGCCCCTTTTGAAATCGTTTTGGTGCTGCAGGAAAAACAAAACCCGTTCTCACTTTTCTAGGCAATAAATTGTTGATTTACTCTTTCTGCACGAACACGTTGGAAGAGATGGTGTTGAAATGTATTTTTATTTGTGCCTGTGCAGCCAACTACATGATACTAGCCTCTATTCTCGAGTCTCCAGCCTTAATAGAAGTGCTTTTGTATGTGCTAAATGAAAAAAGTTAAAGGTATTCTTTCTTCTTCATTGATGCCCAGGAAGTTTGTCAAAACCTTTATTTACACGTGAAAGTTTATTTTCTCAAAATTGGAATTTGTTGTGTGATCAGTGTTCATTTGCAACTAATCTCCGACGTCTCGTAGTTCCTGTTCAAGGAGCATCAATGAGGTAGCAACCATTTTGTCCATCACAGCAGATGAGGTGTCTGGCCGCGCCAGCGGCCTGCATGGTGACTAAAAACGTAGTTTCTGTTGCAGAACCCAGCTCGTGTAGTTTAGGAGTTGTTTACTTGCAAAACCCGTTCGTCAAAGAACGGCGCTCCTCCATCAGATTGCTAGTAGGGGGCAATTCATGCGTACGGATGTGCGCTGTCAAAACTGCTAACTTCGCTGCATAATATCTGGTCAAATAATCGTGAACCCTAGTCAACGCATTATAACCACTTCCAAACGGCAAGTTGAAAGTTTTTAACGGAGGCCTTCCAGTTTGTTTGAAATGAGAGTTTAAATCAAAACGTTTGAATCATGCGTTTCATCCCTTGATGCGGAACCAAATCAAATTCTCGATTCGGAATTGAATCGTAACATTAAAAAAAAGTTTGCATCTCAATCAGGACTGGAATTCTCAAACCCTTTCACCTGTGTTGCTGGGGTTTCTGTGCGCTAAGAATTAATGAGGTAGGAGCGAACAAGTCCAAAACAGGCATTTCCTTGTGAAAGAAAAATGCTTTTAATTGGTTAAGCATTTCAGGTGGGGCTGACCTCATTGTAATTAAGGTTGCTTCCGGCACTAAGCCTGCGCTGAGGCTAAATTTCTGAATGTCTTTAGCAATATTTGATTTTTATGAGATAAAATGGTCATGGTGTGTTTTCACACAGTTATTCCCTGCAATTTCTCCAAGCCTGCATCGGAAAAATTGTTTTTAAATCATTTAGAAATGAACCTCTATCAAATTTGTATTTTTAAGGCTGTGTTTGCAAAAGAATTTTCACTGCGCAGCGTTGTACTTTGCAGAAGCAGCAGGGTTTTGCACCTTGCCAAAAAGTTTGGAAGGCATTGTTGCCAAGAAAGCTAACCTTAAAGAGGTCGTTTTTATTTTTCAAGTCAAAATTTTGAAAACGTCTTGCATCTGTTTCAACAATAAAGTATGAACCTTGCTACCGCATTTTTCATCATTTTAGCAGATGACTATATAAGAAATTTTCAGGTGTCAAAACCGACTATCTTTTTTAGTTTTTTTGTTGCCAGAGACTGGTACATTGTTTTTCTATATACAAAAATGTTAAGCTTCTTTTTACGTTTAAGCAAATACATTCATAAAATCATTAAGCAATGCTCGAAATTAATGAACACAACGTGTTGCATAAAAAGGCGACAAGGTAAGGTTACATTACAAGATGAAGACCAACGACTACTTAATTACGCGCGAAGACGTATTACCGGTGAAAGAGAAATAAGAATGATTTCTGTGCCTGAAGATCTGGCTCGATAAGCTGATGAAGCGGCCGTAGCATGTGCATCCGCTTACAACATTCATGTTTTGCTGTCCGACGAGTAACGTCACAGTAGCGGTTGACGCGTGCCCTTCGTCAGTAAATCGGATTTCAAACGCATATTTACGGTTGGCAGTAACGTCAAACACGCGAGCAACGCGCGAATGCGGTCGACGATGTCGCACCTTTCCTGTCTTCGAAGCATTCGCTCGCGACGAGAACGCGCCTGCGACCGGGTTGTCCAGATTCTCACATCTTCGTGACCAAGTTCGGGACGGGATGAGGTGGCAGGTTGGCGTCGTGGTGCCACGACCTGTTGGCGCACAGCGACGAAGGCGAGACGGGCCTTGCGGACACTTCGCACGCGGGTTTCCTGCGCGTTTCAATTTAACTTGACGTATTTCGACGGAGGCGGCGGCGGTGCGGTCCATTCGAAACGCGGAGACACGATTTTGACCTACCGTTGGCACTATGCAAGAACAAGCCTAGATTCTCAGAAGCTGTTGTCTTGCACGCCGACTGCCTTTGGTGACGTTGGGTGGACGCCGTGCTCATAGATTTTCATTTCGCTTCAGCTTTGATGCATCACTGTTATCTCTCTGTGACATAAGAATTGCGTACTTGTCTGCTGTGATTTCGGTGTCTCCTACCAGTAAAATTACAAGCACTATTAGATTGCATTATTCTGGGATAAATGACGAAGACCATGCTTAGACATCACAAAAATCACGCAAAAGCGTTAAAGCCTAACAATGTTTCAAAATCCGAAAAATGATATATTGAAAGGTAGTTAAAAAAATCTAGTAGCAATTAGGGGCTGCAAGTTTAGTGGTTTTGGAAACAAAATCGCATCAAAAAAATCAAGAAAAATGTTAGGTGTGAACATAACATTGTTGATAAATTGTTGGTACAAGTTGCCTAACTGATACACACTGACATGCTTTTCCTTCAAAAGCATGTAAAACCGCGACACTTCCTGTTTGTTAACAAGAGAAAACATTTTTTGAAAAGTTTGAGAACCACATGCACTGAAGAACAATCTGGATTTCTTCATTTTGATTTGGCATAGAAATTAATTTCTCTGACACATTGAAATACTTGAATCGCGCTAAAATGTCTTGGTCGACTTATTGCCTTATTGTACCCCTTGTTTCTCGCCCAAAGCATAAAACCACCATTAGTCGTTTCTGTCTAAGATCATCGATCGCTTCGAAGGGACTAGTATTTCTGTAAATTGAAACGAATGTCGTGATTGCCAACGTTCTGTTGGAATGCGTTGCAACGAAGCAAGAAAAAGAGAGTAAGTAATTTAACTCGTGTGAACCTTGCACAGGTTACTTCAAGGTCCGCATATTGAATTTTTTATTTAAAGCAATGTTTTCGATGACTTTGTCTTGTCTGGAACTATTGGAAAAATGTGTATTTTCTGGGCTTTCGTCCAAAGCGTTTTTCGGAGTTTGGAGTTTATGTTTTTGAATCAGTTTGTCAAATGGATTTGAGATAAATGATAATGTGAAGTTCCGATTCATCCATAACTGCATATGACTGATGAGTAGTTTGTATAGCGAAGAATTTTCTCGGTTTACAACAGAAAAAATGTATGAACTGGCATTGAATGGCCTGTCAAATCAATATTGCTTGATTGACTAGTAGCAAGTTGAACCTTTCAACACCGGCAACTTTTCTGTATGTCAATTACAACAGCACAGGCTACATGTCACAAGCTGTTTAGTTCGACATTCGCTTTCTTATCTGATATGTCAAATATGAGCATCTAAACTAAAGACTCGAGAAGATAAGGGATTGATCTGGGCAGTGAATGTTATACAGGGTCAGGGTTTCTACTAGATGATAAAGCGCTTTCATAGGTTTAGGTTTATCATGGATGCAAACGGCTAGTTCGGTCGTGAAAGGAATTATGTGCTCTTGTGATTAAAATTTTGCAAATGTCTGAAAAATTTGGTTCGTCCTAAATTCTTCAGCAAGGTGCGAAGGTGCGTCACGCAAGATTAGCTGTCCGCAACACAAATATACCGTTGTTCCAAATCGTAATTAAATTTTCGATATATTTATAACATTAAACACATTGTACAATAGTAATTATTTTTGCTGTTGTGCTAAATGTTTATCCCGTATTACCAGTTTTTGACATAAGGCCTTTTCATTCAGCGCAGATTGATTTAAGAATAAGAATTTATTTTTGCGGACTTATTAAAACAGCCGTCTTTCATTGTATAGTGACGTTTTTGTGCTTTGTGAGGCTCACCGTTGCACAAATGATGGTGTGGTGGTAGCTGATTTTACGGAAGTTGAAAATAATTTCATTTTTTGCTTCCATGATATGAAGTGGCATTGATTGGGGCTTTTAGCAATTTCCTGATCTTGTTTCAAAGAAGCAAGTCAATTACTTGGGACCCTCGGCCCATGAAGGCATAAAATAAACCCTTGTTTCTGGACAACTTCGCCCAACCTGTTGTGCACAAAGCGTATGAGGATTATGACGCGGAATAAATTCAAAACGCGCCTGATTTTGCATGAACTTTTACCCGATATGCGCGAAATTAACGTGCAATGTAAAATTAGTATTGGCATTCTCGCAAATTTTCAACTCGTTTTCTGTCTCTAGACCAAAACACGTAGTTGATAAACGATACGAGAAAGACATAACGCAGCTTGAGGTGCGCCTGCTCGACAATTGTTGCCAAAAGAAAGATATCAGTGACAATACACCTCAAATTCATGCAGTTTCTAAAATTTTTATTTAGAAAGAAGAAAGTTAGACAGATCGAAGAACAGTCAAGTTTCAAAATACGTCTTTTATGGAACCTCGTCATATCTGCAAAACAGCCAGAGCCAAAGGTTTGGTAAGAATGCGAGTTTAGCCCAAAGCGTTTTCTTAATGTTGCCGTTTTCTTCCGCTAAACGCTTTTTACCACTGTTGAATCGATTCAAAATTTGAATAAGATATAGTGCAGTAGTTGGCAAAAGTGAATATTTTGAACTTAAAGCTCATTATCTCTTTTTGACAAGCGTATTTAAAGGTATTCTACGAAAAATATGACTAAACCTTTCTCTTTGTACTTTACCTCATTCCGTCAATTTGAGGATATGTTTGTAATAATCGGTAAACGTAACACAAAAAGCAAGATTTGTGTAGCAAAGTCTGATTTTAGTTGTTTCAAAACTTTTTGCAACTAAAAGAAATGTTGTAAGTGTGAGCTAACTACGTAACATAGGAATTTTTATTCGCGATATTGGATAAAAATATTCTTGCGATTTCAATTACTGCGACCTGTGAAGTCGGTCACGACTTATGTTTCAGGAGGTAGAGTTTATTTTGAGACAAATCAGTTAAAATTTTTATGCTAAAACTCGTCACATCTAAATTTTTTTAAATATGTTTTTTTTTTCTGAGTTTGCGATTGAAGCCGAATTAGAAGCAGAAAGTTCCGACCAGGCTCCGGCTTGGACTCAATTGTCTTGAAATAAATACATTTGATTGATTGAACTGATCTAGATAGTTGTTGAAGTGTTTCTGTGGTGAATGCATTTCTTGATGAAGGGTTAAGTGTCTGCTCACCTACTATATGCAGTAAAATAAGTTCTGCTTCCAAATTGTCCATTTGCCTCGACATGTTTGTGGGACAGGACACAGAAGCACAAACAGATGAACTTCTGAAAGAGCATCTGAACTATTCTTCAATCAAAATACTGACTATAAAACTCGTCTAGACCTTACCGAGCACAGTAAATAATCCACCCAGAATAAATTCTTAAGCAAACATTTAGAATAAAAAGTTTGAACTAAGTAAAGCCTGAAACCTTCCCATTACTCGAGTAATCATTGCTAAACATGGTTAAAAATACTTCACGTTCAAAGTTGGAACTGTTTACTGCATTAACATGTCCTCTAGATAAGCTAATATTTTACAGATGCAGTTCTCAATTCGACAGTGACCTGTTGTAACTGTTTTGACCTAAAGACAGCATAACGTTTGTACCACAGGGGTATCTTTGAAAAGCTATATCTAGCGATGTCCTCTAAACCTGAACTACTTCGAGATCGAATAACTTCAAACTTAGCGTTTGCTCTTATGTATGTGTGAATAAAAACCAGCGGATCTAGACAGCTTTTTTTCCTTGCAAAAAAAGTAATTCGTTGGCCTCAGCTACCTACACCAGATGAGATTGAACTGGGTGAGGCATGGAGTAAGGGAGTGGCTAAGCTCGTTTGATTTTAAATTATTGTATGTAGAAAAAAGGGCCTGAATGCAATGAATAAAAGACGCAGAACTCGAGGAAGTTACAAAAATGCATGTATTTCGGCGAAATTGCAATGTGGCGCCAGCGTGCTGAAAGTTTATATAATACTGTTGCGTAACAAACTTTGAAACTTTTGAATCAAAATGTTCCTCAGGGCTGTTCACGTTTAAATGAAAATAAATGAAAAACAGCATGTCTGTTAAGTAAGGATGTTACTTTGTTAAAATGGTTCTTGCTTGCAAACGTATCAAAGCAGAACATATGCTAAAAGCCAGTGTATTGGGTGATACGTAGCTAATTCGCTGCATGGTCATCCGGGGGATATGCGACTCGCTACTCTGACGAATTATAATTGTAGTGTTTGCTGTTGCGCCAAAGGCTTCAACTGAGTCGCCGATTCCTTTTCTTCCTTTTGTTTCATTAGTTGTTTATTTGGCAAAGCCTCCTTCGCTTCATGATATTAATCTACTGGCCAACTGCTACTGTCCTTCTCCCAAATCCAGTGCAGATGAACCAGGCAGCATTCTTATAATTAGCAGCTGATTGTTGCGAGGCCACATACCAAGTACGGTATCCATCACACTGAGCAAGACATGACATGCAAGCAGACGTCTAAGATGACGAAACGAAACTTGAAAAACGTCAGACGCAGTAAAATGTGCCGTCAATGAAGCTCACAGCTTCTCACCTGTGGTTTTAGCCTACTGTAAGTCAGATGAATGAATGTGTTTGTTGACGACGCTGTAGAGCACAAAATGCGCCGTGTCTGGCTTCGCACCTGGAGAATGGCTTATTCGCAGGTTTTCGTCATTTAATTTAATTTAATTTAATTTATTTGTTTGTGAGCAGACACGAAGTCCACAGTATGAACACACAATCTCTGCGGAAAGCAGGTCGAGAAAAACAGACAAAACAGCACGTAGTACGAGGCATTGAAGCCGGCGGAATCACAGGGTTACAGACACTTTTTGCAACTGCATTGAAGACAGAACCATAGGTTTACAGACACATTCTTAACACTAAAGTTAGCTAATACGTAACACTTGTTGCAAGACTACTCCGCAGTAGGGCGCCAAATCCTAAATTGGTTGAGTCTCGGTAAAATGCGGAAGCATTGTGGCATGACACGTCATCAATCAAACGGATACAACATCGGGAAAAGTTACGATCATCAAGAGTTTGATTTGAGCTGCATTTGAATATCGACGGGAAGCTAGATTTGTTTACTTCTAAAATGTTGTTGATTTTATTGTTTCAAAACTGTTGCATTTTTTTGGTGAGCATTCTCTGGTATAATTGTCAAACTGGATAACATCTATGCTGCTAAGCTTATCCGTCGCATTTGTTACAATCTCCTTAACACAATGCAGCTCAAATTCTCCACCTCACATGCAAGACAAAAATTTTACTGCACAATGTTTGTAGTGCTTTTGTGTCTTTCAAGGTATTTCGCCGACTTATCTGCTGGTACAACCGCAGGAAAACGTTTGGCAAAATATATTGAAAAATACTTTGCCGATTGTTCACGTATTCATTAGTTATTCGTCTTGAAATGCGCTTTGTCAGTATCTCGTGCACGCACGCATGTCATATTCAGTGCAAATGTACGAAGATGAAATTCTATAAAATTTATAAAAGCAGCAAACTGGTGAGAGTCATTCAAATAAGAATAGGAAAGATACTGATAGGACAAATACGTGACAAGTCCAAACGTTTTAATGTAATTGTAGGAACTATTTTGGAAGTGATAGTTTCTACAGTTTACTTACTTTTCTACTATGGCTTTTAGTCCATTGCGCAAAGGCCTCGGTGTTTACCAGCTGCAAGAAATGTTCAATTTCACATGAGTGGTAAAAACGTTTCGGAAAAATAAATTTGAACGTTATGAATTTTTCAAATGAAATGACGCGGTGGTTTTAATGCCGATTTATACAAACAGATCATCTGTTCATTTCCTGGCAGTAAATTTTTTGACTTAAAGACAAACAACAATGCTACAAACATTTTTCAGGAAAACTGTGCAAAACTGTGTTTTAGAAGATAAAGCGAATTTGACCGTTAAATGCTTATAACTTGTGGTATAAATGCACTCAATTTGTGGAAATAGGTTGAAAGAATATGAACATCCTCTTTCGTCTCTGTTTGTCCAGAAAGATTCATCGAATGGCTTATGACAGTCAGATATTTCGTTTCCAATGATTGCGAAACGCCACTAAACTATTACCAAAACAAAACCACGGAAAATTGTCTGAAATATGATCCACAAAAATTACCAGGCAACCAACCACATGTTTCCACTGAAGGTCTAAACCTTATGCTGATTGAAGGGAGAAACGATTTGCTACTCATGACCGAGCAACTACTTCTGTATGGCCTTTTGTGTTTAACTGCTGTCTTTGTCTTTTGTTACCACTCCAACCCAACGGTGTTTTCGCTTTGAACCAAATAATTGCGGACGTGGCCAAAGCAAGTCAACGCGGAGAACGTAATCTCAGAGAAATGGCAATAACTTCAATTTCACCTTTGACCTCGTTGACAGCAATAGTTTTTCTTTGCAATGCGATATAAAAATATTTTTAAAATTATAGTTCATGTTTTAATTACCTGGATTTGTAAAATTTCTGAGTTCTGCATTTAAATCTGGCTAAGGTGCAGACTAATGAAACGTGAGTTGGGCATAGGTACCGTTGACTAAAAAGGAGATGATTTTGGAAAGATTGACGGTTCATCACACATTGCGTTTGATGAAATGTTCAGAAAATATTTGTCACATTTGGAAATTTCTTCACGGCAAAGAGCACATAAATGGCAACCATGTGTATAGAACTGGAATGCGTTTGAAATTATGACACGCACTGGTGTAATGGTGTACAGTACCCGAAAATATATTTGGATATTTTTGTAAAATAAATCTCGTCTTTTGCTTTTTGTGCTGCGTCTGCCACAGAACACTTATAAAACTACAACATTACCGCAGAGGAAATGACGCTAGGAGGAAGCACACTTATCGAACGTCACGATCATCAGATGTGAGCGAATGGCCGGCGGGTTGTGCTCATGGTCAAGGGTTTTTCTACTCTGATCGACTGAAAAAGATGTTAGAAAATCCTGCCAACCTTTCTTCTCTTCTCGGTCGGGAACACATAGTTGTGAGAAAATAACACTTAAAATTTTATCTATCGTAAAGAAAGAAGCATGGTTGGTAGTGCGTTTAAAAAAACGAACTGACAACTTCCATAGATTTTGCTGCACATCTAGCAGCATGTTCGGGCAAGGATCAGCCAAGACGAGATATTTTGTAGGGATGACCGTACGTTTAGGACGTAAACGACATAGTTCAGTGGAGAAAAGCAAATATGGAAAATTCTACGTCCCGGAAACAACTGATGTCTTATGATCTTTCTTAACTTCTGAGCTGAATCGAAAACGAACTCCGAAAATAGATTCGCGCTCAACGATAAATGTTACAAAAATATACGAAGATGCATCCCGAGTGCGGTGAACCGTAGCATGACTTTTGTTTGAGGTTTCCTTTTGCTGCTCCTGCATCTGTAATCACCTGTTCACAAGACTCGCCATTGTTACGATTCTCGATCGCTCAAAGGAGCAAGAATTGCGGTCGTCTTTCAATTGTCCAGTCAGGCGTGGACGCACTGCTGAAGTAATGTCTATGAATTCGCAAACAGTCAATTCTAAAGACATTCTGTGAAGAAACAGGCCATTAATCAAGTTCACTCGTGTGTAAGATCTTCCGAATTTACGCATCTCCAAATCAGTGCTCTTACGCAGTTAACAAGCAATACGTCAGTGCGGACCAAGACGTTACGTCATTAAACCAGTTCTGCACGAAATCAGTCGCCCGTCAAGTTTTAATGCGTCTCGTCTCGGATTTCTTTCGCGTTCAGCGCACACGAGCTTGCGCATGGAATCCGACCTTTTAGGTCAAAAACGTTCGCAGTGTCAACGCCCTCCACGCTGATTTGTTTCGAGGGATCTCAACTATGCGTAGTAACAACTCCCCTCTTGGCCATTTTCAGCAACCAAGAGCTTGTTTATAAACATGCGCAAAACCACGAAAGTGCAACGTTTATGGCGCTTTCGCCAACGCAGGTGGGAGGATCTTCTCCATTTCGTAGTTGCATGAAGCGGAATGATACTTTCGGCCCCTACAATTTCGCTTCACGTAAATCTTCAGGGAAATAATAAATTCACCTGCCCAGAACAGTAGCCACATTCTATTCAGCTGATTTAACCATGTCTACGAAATGGAAACGGCTTCACGCAGTGACTGTGCAGCGTTGCAGTAAGAGTGAAAGATGCCGTAATCCTAGGCAGCAGGAAAAGATCGAAATTCAACTCATGGAAAACGAGTTTATTATAATTTTTAACCACAACGCTCCAGGTTGAAACAAAAACAGGTATTAACCGGTACGATCCGGTTGCTCTCTGCTGATTCTGCAACGAATGTGAATGAGGGCAGCAACCACGAGAAGCGAAAGAACGAACAGAAAACCACTTCCAATTGCAAGTAAGACTTCACCTGAAAAGAATTATCGAACTTGGAATGAATTGTTGAATGTTTTAATAAAACAACATCACTGAAG
>Ga0210059_1002669_pt1 | contig 28096 bp, 20 predicted proteins | sample Ectturendosymbi2_FD_188042 | JGI IMG/M metagenome (GOLD analysis project Ga0210059, IMG submission 188042) | Ecteinascidia turbinata endosymbiont from Florida, USA - Sample 2 (SPAdes) (version 2) | ecosystem: Host-associated > Tunicates > Ascidians > Unclassified | place: Key West, Florida...
TCTCCAGCGAACGAACCGTCTTGTGCTGTTGAATGAAGAAAATCGATGCAAATTTTCTCACTCCCAGAGCAAGTGTGACGGACAGGGCAACAGTGTTCTGTCGCAATCTTGCCGCCCTCGTTTGTTACCATTTCGGACATAGCAGGTGCTGCGTTGTGAGATAGCATAGTCTGCTATCAGGGAACCGGCCTGCACGCACCATACGTACTGTAAGTCAGCGTTGATAGCTTGATAGTAAGTACCCTAGCGGGTAATTGACCTCCGGTCTCACAAAGCTAAAGCCTAGGACGTAGAAGCGCAGGACATTGCATATACCCAGTTTGTGAAGGCATATCTAATTACTTACAGCAAATTCAGTTGTAGGCGCTATCCAGCAGGGAACATGCCACTGTTAGTGGAAACCAGAGGGTGCTGGGAGGCGTTCTGGCAAATTTTGCTTTTACGCTGGATGTTGCGCCGGGCGGCTCCTTGCTAAAAATATGAGTTTGTTGCCCGAAGAACTGCAGTAACTTTCTGCACCAACAGTCGTTGTACATTGGGTGCAGTGATTTTTGCTCAGCTGTAGATTGGCGAAACATCTTAGTTGTTCACTGGTGACCAACAGCTTTTCGAGTGTAAGCGAAAAGTTTGTCGTCACGACTTGTGCATTCCTTTATCGGGAATGCCAGTTCGAAACACGACCGTGTGCAGTTCAGTTTAGCTTAGGTTTGGAGACTTACAGTTTCTGCTTGCTAAGTCTATGAGCAAGGTTGGTTTTAGCTCTTATGTATAACACCGGCACAGCTTGTGTTGTGCTGTTGGCCTCTTCCTTTGCCGAGTGTAGAAAAATCGAAAAAGTAGTGGTAACCGGTCGGTGGTCTTTCGGTGGCAAGATGCATGTAAAAGAGGCATCTAATTGCAACGTAATATCCACGGACCAATGGGGAATAGGAGCTTACTAATCTATTGTTGGCATTACTAGCAACTGTCGTTAGAAGAGTAATTGTTGTACAAATAAGCATTATCTACCTTGACATAAAGTCAGATAAATGGATCTATGTTTAGATAACACAATTATGGAATATTTCAGGCCGGGTATATCTGTTAGCGAAGTGTTGCTTATTTGCTTGCATTTTCCATTTTGAGCTCTATTGTTCAACTGTCGGTCAATCTTCAACTAATCTAGTGCTGAAGCGCACATCGAAAATGAATGATAGGAAAACAACTCAGCGGAGTGGTGAGTTTGAACTGCGAGCAGCCTGCGGGTAAGCTGCAATTCGCATTAAAAATATTTGTACTGGGTTAAAACCAAGTCGAAATTGGTTTTATGCATAGCCCGGACTTGACGAACAAGTCTTGTTGATTGGCGTTGCTCAGTTTTTACAATTTTGAGAAAGCGAGGTGATTGTAAATTGACCACACTCTTCCGGTTGCAGGAATTTTGTGCTAAAGCTGGGTATGAAACTTTTTTTGGCTGTTGTTTATTGTTGGGAATAATTTTGAAAGAGAGCATTAGCAGAACCGTCGCCAGAAAGTTTTCAGTAGGGCGGCTTTGCAGTTCTGCGGGGGGGGCTTTGCGTTTGTGTATGGGGGTTTGACATTATAAAATTAACCAAAGCTCCACTTATTTGTAGTGTTAACTCCACTTATATAGTGTTTCACGTTTCAATTTGAGGGGGCTTTGTTTAGAGGGCTAAACCCACCAAAGCCCCCCGTGGCGACGGGACTGAGAATTAGCACTACAGATCAAAGCTCGTTCGTCATTTTGCGCTTCGTATGCATTGCGTGTGACTTAAAATCTAACAATTAACCGGTCTCGAGCATGGTGCCCATACAGTAATTTGTAATAAAACAAGATTGTAAATGAAAAAAAATTATCTACCAAAAAGCCCAAAAATGTTGTTTACGAAAATACATATGAATGCAAATACCTGAGGTGAAACGGTGATTACAATACTGATTTACTTTCAGTCGTGGGCGCAATTTTGTTGTAAAATGTGAGGGGACAGCTTGGTGTGAAACCAATATAGTCATCTGGTCAGTGCAAAAGTGAAGCTTTACAAATACACATTCCCAATCTTGTTTTTAGTGTTTTGAAAGAAATACTAACTAATCACGCTTTGCTTTATCCTTGCAGATGATTTACAAATCAATATACTTAAATTTGTTATTGATATAGTCAAAAGTTAATATACTTAAAAGTCTGTCGTTAATTCCTAGACAAGTCCCTAAGTTTTGAGCTATGTAGGTAAATATATAGCAAGTCAATACTTCTTCAACGTTTTGATTGAAGTCCTGTTTACTATGGTTGAAGACAGTCTTTTGCAAAGATGCCCATCCTAAAACTAATTCTCTGCAGTAGGGCCGGTTTTTGTCTTCGGCGAAAGCTTCGCACAGATTTGCCTGAAAATGTAACTTTCGAACATTATAAACTTGCATCTTTAAATTTTACCTTGTCTCCTAATACGTGACAACCAACTTTGCAGCAAAGCCAGTTACATTTGTACACGAAACAAATCATGGCTGTTCTGTGGTCTCTCACACGTGCAGCTGTTAAACTCTCATTGTTTGAAGACAGTGACCTATCTTACAGTATACCACACAGGCTAAAATGTCGGACAGAAGCAGTCAACAATCCTTCGCGGTCTCTAGAAATTTGCAAAATGCTAAATATCATTTTATCGAAGATAAAATTTATAAACATCAGAATCAGTGATACTACACCAAACTCTGTTTCAACATCAACTTGTCTATGTATAACATCATTTCCATGAAAAGCTGTTTACACAAAACATGACAAACGTCACTTATTTTTGAAACCTCTCTAAATACAAAACTTTAAGAGAAAAATGTGGGGGCATGGCATATTATATCCCCGCCGCCTGAAAAAGTGGGGGCACATGTTCCCAGTGTCCCCCACCTAATTGCGCGTATACTTACAGTTCCTCTTCCAAATTTTCGTCTGCAGCCTGAACATTAACATTTGGATCACTTTTTCCGTTGCTCAAAACGTTTTATATAAAGCTGGTGACATACGCCATTAATGACATCTCTCAGTAATTCAGGCTGAGGTGTCCAATAGCCGTTTTGCTGGCTTCTTGACAATGATTGTTTTGCCAACAACTTTTCCTTAACAATCTCGGTTTTGGCGAGTTGGTTTTTGTTTTAATGTGATTACCCGCAACGGGTGAAAATTTTCTTTCTGGTGATGCAGTAGAGTGTGGCAAAACCAGGACGACTCCAGGTAAACAGCGGCACTCGGGCTCATCATATGTTTTGCATACAGTCCTTACATTCCATACAAAATAAATTTATCCAATCGCTCGAGGCTTGCGTTACTGAAATTTCCATTTGATCTAATTCTTGTTGGCATTATCGTTTCTCTGTGACGTCAGTTACGTAACAATGATTAAGAAGTTCTCATGAGAACTCGTCTGTTGTTGTGTAATTTACGTCACAGAGCAATGATAACGCCAGTTAGTCCTCTGCGTACTAGGCTCATTCATATTAGCCCGAGTTACCGGAAAAGTTATCGTTCGTTTGAAATTATCCCCGAATAGGAACTGTCCATTGGTTTGGAATTCAAAATACAAATCCATTGCTTCAAAAAATATTAAATCTGATATGAATTGTATTTACAAAAATACTTCAATGCAGAGGGCAGCTCGAGCTGTAACGGATGAGCCCGAGTAAAGCGCGAGCAAACGAGGTCAAGAGAACGCCTACTACGAACGGTATTTTTTTATTCAAGTCACCTGCAACATGGAACGAAAATATAAGAACAGTGACGAAGGCCCAACGAAAAAAGCCAGAGTTAACCTTAATCAGTGAAGTGGGTATTGGCACAAATATACAAAACAAGTTCGCGTTCTGCAATGTAGGCCTAAATATAAATCGTAATCGAAGTCTTGGGCGCAGCCCGAGGAGCCAGAATGCCGGAGTCGCCACTATTCCAAACTCCGAGTTGTCTAAGTTTAAGCCGTCTTTGTTGTTTCGCAAATAATGCCAGAAATCAGGGCTAGATTTATTGGACAAGGACACATCTTTAAACTATCGATATAGCTTCCAGCTGATCTTCAGGCACAAGATGGGGAAAATGGAGGGCCATATTTGCTATTGAACTTGGATCTCTTGTGAGATCTTGAGCTGCAACGGAACCTAAAATCTCGAAGTTGGCAACAAATCCTTCCTTCAGAAGGAAATAATTTTTGAATTTGCATGCATAGGGCAACCAAGAAATTTGAACATTCAGTTTCAAACATTGCTTCATCAAGTTTTTCAGCTGGCGTCCGAGACAATGACCTTATACATGGTTCACCCAAACGTTCACTTGTTTAACCATTGGGTATTTACTCATGTTGCTTTTGTTGTACGCGCAACTGCATGACTGACTGTACCGCATCGCTAGCAACGCACAGATTTTGAAACTGGTGTGATGGCGTGAAACCGACTGCACACGTTTTGTTTCAACGATATGAGTACGTTTTTCACCTAATTATCGCATGCGAACACTATAATGACCGGAGGATATGTTCATTATGCTATTAGCCTAACTGTGGCTAACTCCAAATGATATCTTCAAAAAACCCAGATTTAACAGGATTTTTCATAATTAAACCTAGACACCCTGACAAACTTGAAAAAAACAGATCTGGGTGGAAAAAACCAGCAGTGGGAACCATGGTTTCGAGCGTAATTCTGACCTACCCTGAAAATAACTTGCAACGCGTAAATTTGTGCAGTAGCACTTTTGCATTTTTCTGTGACAGTAGGAAAAAAAGCTTGTCTCAAAATTTAGTGAGCACGACATAATGTTTTAGAAGTGTGTTGCAATTTTTTCGTAATTAACTTCTACCAACAAGTGGATCAGTGGTCGTGTACATGGGCGTCCGCAGGGGGGCGAAACGGGCATTTGCTCCCCCTGGAAATTGGGACTAAGAAGGAAAATTTTCTGGAAAACGTAAAATCAGTAGTTGGGTTAATTCTTGCAATGACAGTTTATTTGCCGATATGACACTCATGCTGCGCAAGCGTCAGGTTCACTGTTGGTAACATGCGGTTATGAGCTTGCCGTTCACTAAATCCGCTTCTGCGCCTGCAGAGGCAGGTTGCAAAACTCGGGAGCGAATTGTTCTACTACTGGCCTATTGGCCTTTGTTGCGTAACAATAACATGGTAACAAATCTGCGAAGATGCATTTCAAGTCACGGCAGTATGCGTTTTGCCGCATGTAACTATTGAACGCAGCTATCTTGGCAGGTAATGTGGTAAGACAGTGACTGCTGACAGCGGTAATGCACGTAGGTAGGCGAATTGCGGGTCGCCGACATATTTTATGTGGCTCTTCTAGACTAGGTGAATAGCAATATCTCAGATTGATAGCGAGTTGTTGCCTCATATTTAACGTTTGTTTCATTTATCAATGTGTTTACGCAAGTTCGTGAAGTCAGTCACCAGCAGTGTCCCTGTGAGAACATTTTACATTGAGCAAATGTTTGCTTCAGTGCGCATGCAATTTCACAACCATGTAGACACACAACAAGTGAAACGTATCTAAAGGGCTGTGCGATGTAGATACAATATCAAATTTGAATGTTGCAAGTGCACAAGAATGAGATTTCACTGCGGAAATGCTCTGGTGATTCTGCACAGTTGCCCATCTTAGAGGGAACACTGGTCACCAAGTAGGCTATTCTCCGCGATTTGATTACAACGACAGTGAACCTAAATCGCAAGTTAGTCTATTTAAGTTCCCAGAAGAAATTAAAATTTCTTAAAGGCACATATCGTCGAAAGCATTCTTTCATTTTCCCAATGTCAGAATGAGAACGAATGTCTTTTGCGAAGAGGCATTTGCAGACGACAAAGTGGAAGAATACTAAATTAAATTTAAGACCACTGGAGAAGTTCCGAGCCAGATTTGACCATTTCCAAGAGTCAAAACCATGTTTTGCATTCCTTGCAAATCCATTCAGTGTCAATGTATCGGTGATTACTGTCTAGTTCGCTAACCGTTTGTTACAAACGTGTCTGCTGTAGAGATAAAACTGACCGAAATGTAAGAAAACCTGGTTAAAAAAAGCTTTAGTCAATGCAACTCAACACTTAATTTCGGGCGACAAGTTCAAGAAAGTAAATACCCAGAATTTAAAATACCAGTGTATAACTAATTTATGTGTACTGCACAACATATTGCTATGATTTTTTTCTCTACGATGAAGTTCGTAAAATCAAACTATCGTGCAACCCTGCAAAATGAACACTTGGGAGAATTAATTTGCACAGCTTTAACAACGTACTGTGCAGATTTTTGGGGACTAGGAAATCAAACAAAATCTTAATACTGACAATTACTGTGCATCAATTAATGTAAAACTTGCATTCTTTACCATGTTTGTATTGACACTAAAAACTGGTTTTGCGGCTCGCTGTTTTTTTGGGTTTCTGCAAATGAATCTTCTATTGAACAAGTTTGCCCGCCCTTGGTTTATACTATGTGTGAAGAAACATGAGTGAAAAAAAGCATTTGCTGCCAACAAAACGCATTTTTTACAACCAATGCTCCCTGTAAAGGTGCGCAAATGCACAGTACCACCAGACCATTTGCGTAGTGAAACCTCATCTCGCGCACTTGCAAAATTCCAAATCATTAGAAAAGTACGAAAACAAGGAGAAGGTATATGAATTAAGTAGATTTTTCGTATTTTCATAAGATTTCACACTTATTCTAAAAATTCCCGAAGTTTATTATTCATTTCGAACTCCGCTAACTCAGTCCCAAAAAATCCATGATCACTGAAACATTTGATCACTGTAAGGTTTTCTTACAAGGAAAACACTGCATGCAACTGTTGCCGTAACATTGGACATTTTCTTTTTTGTGTTCGTCCATTTGCGTTGCATCGCCAACAAACTGAAAAAGATAAGCAAAATGTCGACTTTGCCTCCCGGAAAAATTTCTGCGGACGCCCATGGTCGTGTAGCCAGCATAACACCAGGTCATTTGTAATCGACAAATGTGCACACTCTGTCCTGCAGAAAACTTATGTGGTTAAATATTGCAGCCATTATTTCCAGTAAAACGTAAGCCTCTGAAGTTCGCGATAGACGCCCGACGAGACCTTACAGTATGAAATTGCAGAACTTGTTTTTTTTTACTGTACGACAAGCATCAGGCTGTGTAAATACAGTACAGAAGTTGTGGCTTAACATATGCTTTTAAACTGGTGAAGTAGTGAAATGCTTTAAGGTAAAGCACAGAAGCAGTACAAAAGTTTACTTAGTTCAGCTGAAAATGCATCATGTCAGTCCCAAAATGTAAATTGCTACATAGCAGCAATGACATGATTTGATTCAGTAACATAAGAGCTGCTATACTTGGTAGGCGAAATATACAGGCTACTCTGTAAGATCTTAGTGTCTGATTCTTTGCTGGGAAAGGATTACTTTCGATAGACAGTGTTTAGAAGCGCACTTTTTTTCTAGTATGGTTATTCACTATAAATAAGCAAACATGTTATTTTTAATGGCCTGGCCTATATATGTTTACATTTTGTTCTAATTTCATGTTTGGAACAATCTGGCAACACGAGCAAAATATAAATTTGAGCCCCCAACAAAAGCGCATTTGAAAAGTCGTTTGAAGTATGATATAATAAAGCTGTCAGTGTTTCAAATGTTATCGTCACAATCGCTCGATGTGGCCAGGGTAAGCTCTAGTCTAGGCGGTGTTGTATCAGCCATACATGGGGGCTTTCCGAGTTGTGGAAAAGTTGCAATTGAAACGAGGCTTTACGAAAGCTTTTCCACAAGCCAAAGCTTGATACTGTTCGCATGTAGGCTACAATGTTTACCTGGTATACTCAGTAGAAAAAATAGATCGTATTGTTTAGACTACACAGTCAAAAGTATGAAAGATGCATAGGCTTCGGAGGATGGAAAGTTTGGTTTGAATTTAAGGTAATTTTCAACATACTGTATAAATAAGAACTAATGAAGGACTGTGGTTGTCAACTTTTCCTACATTAAACAACGGTGTATGATAAGTGAGCAGATGGTTAATCTAAATCGCAGTTCGATCATGATTGCGACCTTGCGTTTACAGCTGTGGAAGAATCAAGAAAATGTCTGGCTGCTGGAAGGTCTAAGTCTGTGGGAGACGCCGTTACGGAGCATATTTCGCGGATTGGCGAATCAAGAGGTTTGCTATGATATCTAGACACTAAGTTGGTTTAAAGTGAGGTTTCAAATCTAACTGGATTGCAAACGCACCAGAAATTTGTTAAAATTTTGACAGAAACTATGTGGATAGTTAGGTAAAAGTATGGAGTGACAAGGTCTCATTTTTAGTAAAATCATAAAAATAAAAGCTTCTGATTCAACAAAAGTGCTGTAAAAAACAGGAAGTGATGGCGTTGGAAAAAAATTATACTGCAACGAAAAAAACAAACTTTCACGTTTGTCTCAGTATTTTTTCCAGGCTGTAGATCATCACCTGAGATTAGCCATTCCCAACCTCGTAATTTTTGCAGGAAACCCGTTAGGCTACATCAGCGAGGCCATGAATCAAATGCGTCCACTTTTCCTCCGGCGGGCATCTGCAGTTCGTCTTCCTAGCCTCAACGTGCGACGGCGCATGAGTGAATGGTCATGTACAGCTTACCAGTAAGTGTTGTACAAGTTGCTTGATAATATGGTTTCTGTGTGCTTAGACTGTTATTCGATTGGGCCTGAAGGTGCTGCTTTGCCAAGCGCAACTCCTGCCTATATGTACACCAGGCTGCGAAGTCAGCAGTAAAGATTACCCACTAGTTCATCGTCGTTTACTTGAGCTGCGTAACTCACTTCTTAATCTTATGCCATTTTTGGCAGCAAAGGCTGGTGTTCGAATATACTTCTGATTCATCAGTTACGAAGAAACCATCTTCTAGCTGCGTTAGTTGTGAGGTTAATGCATGGGCGGCAGAGTTGTTTGCGTGTGCATTGGCTATATTTTTCTTTTAGCAAGGATCTATTATGCAGCTTTCGCTTCCAGAAAGAGTAAAAGGCCGTTACGTTGATTGAAAGAGATTTTTTCCTGATTTAAGAGATGGATTTCAGCACGATTTGAAGCATTTATAAATATTTAATGAAGCCAATTCGTCATGTGGCCTGCGCACGTAAATTGAAAATTAACAAGTGTGTCTCCCTCTCACTTCCAAGAAATCACGAATGGAAGAAAAAGACGGGCATGGGGGTGGGAAGCCCCCCAAGATTTTGAAATTTCACATTTTTCTGTTACGTTTTTAGCAAAAAAAGGTCGTTTTCTTAGTTTTGAGAATGAAAAATGTAATGCTATCACTTTTGCCCCCTCTGGAAAAATCCTTCCGACGCCCATGAACATGGGTAAGGGATACTTAAAGAAATCCGCAAAAGTCGAGTTAGATCTTTCTTTTGAAAGGTTGGGTTGCTTCTTTATCTACAAAAACGTTGTTGCTTCTCTCTTCTCCAGTCCATGAGATCCCCACCGTGACGCACAAATCACCAACCTAATCGTGCGGTTGACTGCTTGCTTGTGTTACGTTGGATTGGACGAAATTCGTAATAGGTTTTCTACAGTATTAGTTAGTGGTTGCTTAAAGTTTTCAAGAAAATGTTATTATTATGTGCTATTAAACAGCGTTTATGTTTGACCATTTGAATAAAGCCCTTTAGCATCCCTGAAAATTATTGCATGCATTCAACGTATGGCTGCCAAAAGAAAGGCTGACTGTTTCGACCACAGTAGAAACAAAATAGTTAAGTGGCGTCAGCGTGTAATAGATGAATATGCATGTAGGGTTTGCTGTGTGGGAGACGATGGCGTTGTGTTTGTTGCAAAAGCACCTTTCCAGTGGAAACAGTGTGTTCAGCCCAGTGGCAACAGTTTTTGTCCTGCTCAAACATTCGAGACTTGTTTCGCTACGTTCTTTTTTTGACAATGAACAGGTATTCAGTGAACTTGTACGTGTGTACTCAATTCTTATTTTTTTGCCAGCACTACGGTCGTGTGTTTTGTTCCTTTTGCGTACGTTGTGGAGGAACAGGCATATGTACTCCGAAACATTTTTCAACTGTTTCTTTTTACGTTAATGCATGGCCGTGTGGCGCACTGGTCCATATTGCCTTGCCATCCTCGCTGTTCATAATGGAAAGTCGCAAGACCGGGACGTTGACAACTACTCAACGGGTTGGTGAACCAAACTGAGAAGGAACACATTTTCGATCATTGCGTTCCCTTTTCTCGTTGTTTTTTTGTATTTTTTGTGTTTCTTTACCAGGTTTTTGTCTTCGTGTATGCATGCAATAGCCGAGGGGTGGAAATTTTTTTATACTTTAAGTCCAGATTCTTGTCACTTTTTCTGGAAGCTTTTCGAGTCAGTGCTGCAACCATTGCTGCGCATGTGATGTCAATGCGGAAGTAATGTTAAGTTTGAGTGATTGATCAGTAATTGCTTTTATGGTATATATATAGTAAATATTACCCGTGCTATTTGCATGGATAGGTCGTTTGTCACATTTTAAACTTCTGTAGCACAGAACTGGGAAGCCTTAGCCGGTATCAAGACGAGTTGTTGCGGATATTTGCTATAACACAAGGTTGTTATGCCGTTCGGTTTGCCAGGTTCAGTGCATAGCATTGACTATTGACTGTTGAATATGAATCTTTCTGAAAAGCGCAGTGCTGGTGATTCATTCGTTGTTTAATAACTTTCCCGAAAAGTTTGGGATGCTGCATGCGGAAACAGGCTAAAAATAAATGTACCCGGACTACTACTAGCTGCAAAGATTGATCGTTCTGACTACTCTGTACGTGAGTTTTACGTCAGTCTGTCTTGACGTGCTTAACTTATATATCGCTGCGCAACTGCATGGTTTCCCAGTAGATCTCATCGTTCTTGGGTATGTCCTTGAAGGAATCGTTCGAACTTGTACAAACGTTTATTAACGATGAAGCACATTCTGAAACGCACAGTGTAGCGACCCGGCAATAAAACAGAGCCAAACGTTAATGAATACCTTCGAGAAGAAAATCTAACGTGCTCACCATTGCAACGACGCATTTAAATACATTCAGTGTACGATGAAAACTGTAAACAAGCAACTTTGAAACTATATTAAATTTTTTTGCATTGGTATGCTCTTTGTTCTCCCTTTTTGGCAAAATGACAAATAACATCTCCAAAATGGCGTTTCCATCCCCAAAAGGTTCTTGCTTCGCAAACAATACATTGCTGGCTTTTATTACTAAGTTTTGGCAAAAGTTATTAAGACCTGATGGGTCTTACATCTATCAGTTGTGCAACTAGGCCTTTTTTGTTTGTGTCTTCTGGCGATATGTATTTTGAGTAAACAGGGGCGTAACGATGTTAGATGGCGCCGGAGGCAAGAAGCAAGTTTGGTGCCCCCATGTTCGAACCTGAGGTCTTTCGGAAGCAAATGTACTATATTGAAGAAAGTACTTGTGGCATTGTTGGGACCTTTCGGCGCCTCCGCAGTCGTTCGGCGCCCCCATAGTGATTCTGTGTCCGGGGAATCGTGCCCCCCTTGCCCCCTCGGTACGACCCTGTGAATAAACGATGACTGAAGTATTACAGGGAGTGTAGAAGGAACTTTCTGAAATTTGTCACTAATTTTGAGATTATGGCGGCAACGAAGGCAAGTGAGGGGTAGGGCGTATTACAATTTGCAGAATGCATCACCTTTTCTCTGATGGGATTGGCAGACAACTTGTATCGCCCTCCGTACACCAAGGCACTCAGTTGTAGCTTCAGTACTTACCGTGGTCAACACTACCTGCGGTTATCTCTGCTGTTCCGAATAGCCTGCAAGCTGTAACCTTTTGGTGTGCGTGAAAGCTATTTTGTTTTATCGATGCAAGATACCGAGCAGATCAACAGGACGCCTTCACCTTTGATTGCTCGTAACATCATTGATTGCAAGCACTAATGCTGGCTTCAAGTGATGTTAGCAAAATATATAGCGGCATGTGTTAACGTCAACAGCATATACCATTCAGAAAACCAAAGCGTAAGGTTTTTTTTGACTTAGTAACACAGGTTTTAATTTTATTAGCCTCGAGGCAAATATAAAGCTCTCTTACATGTTGACCTGGTCCGGGGCACAAGTAGGTCGAACCGACCAGTTCGCTGGGTGGGTAGTGTTTTTGTGGAAAAGCACCGGTTCTCTGTTTACTTCTGTTGGCTGGCGGAAAGGAAGGCCGATCGTTCTCTTCTTGTTAAAATCGTTTTCATTACTGCATACACCTAATACTGTGATTTTGTGCGTTCTGCGTTCAGCTCAACGTTAACGTGTAAGTTGAAGAAATTTTGGCATGATGCAAAACAATGGTCTGCATTTTACTGTTGTCTACTTGGGTGATGGGCTTCTGCTGTTTGAGCTTTTAAATGCGGGTTGATAGATTGCTTTTATCCCCTTACATACCGCATCAGTACTCAAAGGAAGCAACAAAGTAGGCTACTGTGGTACCGACATGTTGTAGTCTAGTTTTTTAAAGTCAGGTAAATGTGCTGGAATTTCTTTTAACTTAAGTAGCAGCAAGTGCAACGAAAACGGTTGGCTTGTCAATTTCAACGAAGTAACTGAGCTTTTGACCCGCTGCACGTGGTGGTGGAATGAGCACAAGGCACCAACATCCAATTTTTGCGAACACATCCGATTGTTTGTTTTAACAGTTCACAAGATCTGTTAGAATTGTGAGTTTTTGTAAGTTGAGCAGTAGATGACACATGGAATTTATTTTGCAGTAGATAAAATATAACTGTGTTGGATGCTGCCAGTGTGAAGTTATCTATGCATTAGTGATTGGCTCAGATCGTGATTGAGGTTGCAGCCAACCCCTACCGACTGTAGGATAGAGGAAGAATTGGCGGAGGATGTGACAACGGAACGGTTCCAATTAAATTTGTTGTCAAACCTGAAAAAATATCGCGGCATATGTCAAAGTTTGCTACTGCAACTGCGCTTGGCGAGTCATGTTTTTTCCGCTAACTGTCAGCAGAGAGCTTGTCCGGCTCATGCCGTTGGCGGAGAATGTGCACGTGGTCGAACTTGCTGACCAGGAACATACCGTTACGACCAAGTGCTTCCCAACATTTTCAGACTTGCGGCACCCTACAGAAGAAACAAATATAATTTGCGACATCCAGCGGCGATCCCACAGCAATGTGCTATGAGGTTTGATAAAATTTTGAAAATGTGTTTCTGATGATATATTGAAAAACAAAACGTATCAGCTCGCGACACACCTGGGCATTGGCACACTTGGGTGGGTGCCGTGGCTCTCCGGTTAGGCACCACTGCATTGCGCAATTAGTTGTGGGTGCTCCTGTCGAAGAAACATGAATCACGGAAGGACTGCCAAAACAGTTGAAATGTTTTAAATAACCTTCTGCTGCACACTGCTTTCCTATACTACACCTACGCTGTTTCGCTATTCCCGCACCCGGCGACCTTTGTCAGCTTACCGTGTTTCAGCAAAGCTTTTCGTGTATCAAGTTTATGTGATGCGTGAATCCAGACTTCTTGCGTGCACAGCTCACCCGGAACGTTGCAAGCGTAACAATGCTGGAAATGCTTCGAAGGTGGTCGTGCATGCTTGAAACAGAAGGCCGCTCGGGCATTTGTCAAAAGCTTCACAACGTCACTCACCCCTACGAGAGCATTTCTACATTTTCTGAATGACTGCAGCAAGCACGCAGTTGTTTTTTCAATGCGCGTGAAAAGAAACGTGTGGTTTGCGCCATTCGACGTCTGCGTTAACAGGGCTGTTATGTAATGGCAGTGCAAAATCAGGCCAAACGCTGAATAACAAAATAACAAAATCGACTGTTGATTATTTCAACACGGACGTGCTGTCGCACAATTGAAGTGAACATTTGTCGTGAAAAGAGAGTTAAGCTTGCTGGTTCCCATCCAGGTTAGCGCTACATCCGGGCAGGAAAAACTAAATGAACGCTCAAATCCATATGAAAAGGTATTACGAGGTCGCCGCCCACTTCCAATGTGCTGAGAAGCGATACAGGTTGGGAGCCACTGGCAAAGTGTTTGGTATAGTTTTTCATATTGGAGCGTTCGATACCACATTAATCCTGTGAGGTACCAAGAAGTTTTTCTTCGTAAAATTTTGAATGGCGATATTTTTCGAGGTAACGCCGACTGGTTTGTTTCAAAGGGCAAATGAAAACAAGACATGTACTCTACCTGAGGTTTGCACTCGCAGACATGGCCTCATGTCAGGCTGCAGTTGACGCGAGTTAGTTTACGCTGAAGTTTATTCCTTTTACAACCGCTATAGGGTTATGTGGGTGTTTTAGTACAGTAGCATAGTCGAAATGCATTAAGTTAAATCATTGTGTGTGACGAATGCGACTATATTCTTGCGACTTTGAGGAAAGGTTATTTTATTTTGTTGTAATCTCATCAGTATTCCTTTCTTTTCGTTGACTTTGCAGTCACTGATTTTTCAAAAACCTGTGTAATCGCAATGCTGCTTTTAACCTGAAAGTACAAAGCTTGTTATTGCTTTCGTCGCTCTTCGCCCTCAGCGTTAAATATAATACCGTATTTATTCGATTGTAAGCCGCGGCTTATGCAGCTTTTTTTCAACATTTCATGCGGCTTACAATCGAGGGCGGCTTATATTTTTTTCCTTAGCTTATCGAAAGGTATAGATGACGCCCAGTCCTTCCTTAGCTACGTTTTGTTGACCAAACTCTCTTTTCGCATTATCTTTCCACTCTGTTAGTCTTCAGCATCACGTACACACGTGCACATCCATCACAGGAGAGGTTATGATGAACAGAAGGCAGTTGTGGTGGTGTGAGCATCTTTGACAGGCTTACCAATTAAACGCGAAACGTGCTATACACTAAAGTATCTCAGAGGCTAAGGTACCTTATGTTCAAGTGCAACTTACAATCAGGGGCGGCTTATATTAATTTTTCAACACCATTTCGTGCGGCTTACAATCAAGGGCGGCTTACAATTAACAAGGGTGGCCAGCAATTGAATACATACGGTATATGGTTCATAACGTAAATTAATACCTACTATTTTATAACGACCTTTTACAGAAAATTCGGCAGTCTAGTTCAAATACCCTCATCCTGTTGATCACTTGTGAGCATCGCGGCCTTGAAAACGCAGTCGTGTGTTTTCTCAAGGAAGCTGCATTGTGTCAACCTATCGCTGTTCTGCGAAGCCCACTCTGTGCCGAAACTAAGTTTGACAATGTCAAGACGAAATTGCGACCATTTGCATAAACGTCATGCTTGAGATTGCGGCTTGTAAGTTACCAGGATTTGCCAAACGCGCAGCTTGGTCTCTTCTCCGTTGCAACGCTCTTTTGGTTCAATGAATCATTTCCGTTACTGTTAAAGATGATAAAGCTCAACTAAGCTGTCTCGCGCAACTTCGTTTCAACTCAAACCACTGGATGACTTCTCGGAGTCAATGGCCAATTGTCACGCTGCTTGTGATGTCAGCTTTTAAATCTTGCAAATGATGATGTATGTAAGAGTGCCAACTGTTAGTGGATGGCGGCGGCGCTGCTGTCGTGGTTCTTTTGTCGCCAGTGAGAGTTGTGGGTAAACACAAGTGGACAGATCGTTTCGGAAGGGTTGATGTACCGATAAAAGGAACGACAGAAAATGTTGCGTTTCTCTAAGTAGCGCCTGTGTGAACGCCACGGCAATTATAAGTTTCACATTTAGGTGTATGCGGAAGCTCAGCAGCAGGCTGCACGTTTGTTATGCATCGCCAGCTGCCTGATCGTGGTTGTTGTTTGGTCGTGAGCTTGCGCTATGGACCGGTTAAAAAGCACCGTTTGCCGAATCGTATGTTCTTTGGCAATGACCATATCAAGTACGAACGCGGACCGCCATCTCCTCGACTCTGCAATGCTGCAAGGGGATAATCTTGCACGAAGCGTTTTATCCGAGGTTTCTGGGAAGAACGGACGTGATGAAAAAGCGATTGCTTTGTGTTTTCAAGTAACTAGTATTCACGAAGGTGAAGGGTTTGAATACATCGGCAAAATTGTTTTAATAGGAAATCGATTTCACGTTGCACCGCATCTTAAGACCAATCTTTTTCACATGGAATCAATTTGAATAAGATTGTAAGACTGAAGATGAGCAGTGTTACGTGAAATCGATATCCTATCAAAACAATTTTTTGGTGGATTCAAACCCTTCAGCGTTGTGGAGACTAGTTACTTGACAACTGATATGCGCAAATTCGAATCATCGCAGAAAGAAGAAATCATAGCCCAGGTGGCTGAATCCTCGAAACCTAGAGCTTTTAATACTGTGTGTTTTGTAAATAAATCTGCAGCACTTGTTAACAAAACCACAGCGCTAAAAACTTTTTTCGCGCAATTAACAGCGGCTGGGCAGAATAATGGAAATCCACAGTTGCGATGCGATTACCACAACTACGTTTCAAGGCAGTTTTATCGACAATTTTAACTCCGAAGGTCAGTTTGTACAAACGTCTTAAGTGCCAGGGTAGTACTGGAAGAAAGTGAAAATGTGTGGACCGCTTTATAAAAAACGCGTTACGTCGTGAATGAAGCTACGGTGAAACATCGAAGTCAGGAAATTCATAGCCATTGTTGCTTAGTGGGAGACGTAGTGATGTCCTTATCCGGAACGTTATCAAGTGAGTTTCATGATCGATGAAGCATAGGTATTTTAAAATGCCTCCCGCGACGCAACAATGTGTATAAACTCGTCACAAGCCTTCAAAGCAGCTTCTGAAAGATTTTTGAGAAGAAAAATGCACAGCGAATTTTATAAATAATTTTAAGTGTGAGCAAAAGACACATCAAATTGCGTCTAAACGGTGGCTAAGCTCGTGCGTCGTGCTGTAAAATCTGGTGATCGACACGCGGAGCTTATTTTGAGTGGTAGGTGTTATCGGTGGTCAGGAGAAGCCAAACATATTTCGCGTGCTGTTAACTATTCGCACACCATAGGCATACACTGCGCTGATTAGAGTAGGTTAGCCTCGTGTGTTGCGTGGTGGCCTTGACACTTGTGCTGCATTTAAGTCCGATTGCAATGATAACTTGTGTTATATTATGTTACGTGATGGTGTAAGGTTAGCAAACTTGTTTTGATGGAAGTGTTGCTTATGACATACGATATGTTTGTATGTGCTTCATTAACGAGGCATCGTCGTGTGTTTTGTTGGTTTTTGCTCAACTAACGATAGTTTCCATCCTTCAGTTTTGATGAGAGCTGAAAATGTTGTTTTCGCTTTGCGCTTGCTGCGAAAATGACTGCTGTGGCAGATGTCAGTTGATACAATACCTCTTGGTATAAACGTCACGCGTTTGTTTAGTGCGCAAGTCTGTGGTATTGATCGCACGCTGCAGTGTGAGTGCCGAGGGAAAGAATCACGACGTTGCGCCAATCACAAAATAGGGATCTGAAGTGGGTTTCACCAATCAGGCAGCCAGTGAGCGGCTCACGGTCGGGGGGACATGTCATTAACGCTAAGTAAAGGATATAATTAAATCCCAATGTTATTTGCGGCTCCGATCGATGTTTAGCTTGAGCTTGCGTGAAGCCAGGCAACTGTCAGGTTGCGTTTGCTATCGGCGCGCTGCTTGGCGCAGTTGCCGGGTGAGCAACTCACGCTATGCAAGCCGTTGCATCTGGAGGAATGAGTCGCATGTGATCTGGATGTTGTTGTGATGCGCGCGTAATAACGCGCATCGAGCCGCTCCTTTTTTCGGGCTGCACTGCAGCAGGAGTTACGACGAAAATGCCTGTTCTGATTGTTTTGACTTCTGCCCGGGTGAGTGGCACAATCGCATGTTTGCTGTAAAATTTACTCGCCGGTTCTCAGGTCGTACGGTTCTCGTTAAAATGTTAAGTTGTATCTCTGACGACACCCGGTCGTGCTGGTCAAATATTTACGGCGCTGCGAGCAGTTTCATGTCATCTTTGTGTCAATGTCGTAGCGCTCTTTGGACCTATACGGTGAAAGTAAATGTCTGTGGAGTAGCGAACGAATTCACGAATGCCTCATATCCTGTCGGTTGTCTCCCTCGATAGCGGTGTGGCAAAATTTTGGAGTGTCTGTGCGAGTAGTTTAAAGCTAGCGCACAACGTAGTGAGACAACCGCAAAATATTCTGCATAGGTTAAAACCTTTCAAGCGTTCATAGCTGAGTAAGATAAACGAGTACGTATACTTTCATTCTAATTCATACTGCGTACATGCACCAGTGAGGTGAAGGTTACGCCTGGCTGCGTGTGTGGCAGTTTGGAAGTGCGTTGATGCATTCAGCCTGTCATTTTCGCTTCGGCTAGAACTGATATGATGGAAAGTCAATGGAACGCGTCGAAACGTGAGCGCATGCATTATTTATTTGGCAATACGGGGTTGTTTGTCGTCTGAGTGGAGTTTAATGTACATGCGCTGAAGTGCGGTGGCTACCTGCTGCACCTACTTCTGGCTGCTTAGGCCTTCAATCGAAACGATCAAGGTTGCATGCGGGTTGCTCAGCGCTTTGGGTCTGGCGGTGGCCGTGAAAGTCATTCTGCTTCGTGAGCGCAACCGTGGCCGTTAAATTTGATTTGGACATTATTGATTGGTTGTTGATGGGATGACGGGACGATTTTTGATAAAATTTTGCAGATCTGTCGTCGTTCTGTTTCGGGTGTATCAGCGAACGTATGATCTCTCAGCCACAGAACAAAACAGTCTGTGAGCCGTGTGTTACTGAAAAGACCCCGTATTCTTGATCGGTAGTATGAATAAGGTTACGGCAAATGTCTTAAAATTAACCCGAGTTATTAACTTGCGTGGAAGAGACGCAGATGAAATGGAACTGCTGGTAAAGTTTTTGGCATTGCTTTAAATGAGCGCTTGTGTTTACTCTGATCGGCGCTGCTTTTCTTCATAAAGTATAATTGACTTGGTTCAACGATGCCTACCAGCAGTTGAAACTTTGCCAGCGTCTCTTCACAGGTTTTCCGTTCTTTTTTTTTCTGAGGCATGCCCGAGATTTTTGACAGAGGTTGGTTAAATGCTTGATTTCCTAAGCATGCTGTTCAGCAGGAACAAGACATGTTCTTTGTATGTCGACTGTGATGACGATCCTGTCCACATCTTGCAAATGGCACCGGATTTATGTGATTTAGCAAAAAATAACCAAAAATCATTACTTTTTTACAATAATCGGCGTAGACCTTTGTTGTGGTATAGCACACGTTTCACAGCTTGTACTGGGCGCAGACCAAATTTGTTGATCTAGTTGAGGCTTTGAGGCATTTCTTCTTGAACCATTTCATATTTCTGTAGTTTTAATGCAGCCAGTTGTCGTTTATACGCTGATGGATTCTCGCTCAGTTGTTTAAGCAAGCAAGACGGATGATTTATATGAACATAATTCCCAGTCATGTACGTTTTCTTTTTACGAGCAAGATTTCAGCTTGTTCTTGAAAGTTAAACAGGAGATCTTTTAGGGGTGAATTAGTTCAGGCAGTTTTATCCCCACCACGGACTAAATAAAATACAGAATCATAAAAATATGTCAACGTAACAATGATACTATGGCAATTTACACCTCCAGCTGGGTTGAAAAGTGCACAGCTTGGAAAAGATTTCACTTTTCAGTAAAGATGGTGTACCAAAATGCCAATGCTCGGGAGATAGTTAATCTTTATGCAAGTGAAGTACGGCTGGGACTGCAAATGTCTTCGTTGGTGCTATAAGAAATTTGAAATCTTGACAAAACGAACTGGTAGTTAAGTTTTTGTTCTCGTGTTTCCTGACAGTTATTTAACCCGTATTGTGATTGAAGGAATGAGTTTTTTTATTTCCATATCCACTGATATTTATTTATTTACAAACAGCCAGTGATGGCAGGCCGATGCCTAAAATAATCATTGGCAACGCAAAGGCTAACAAAATAGAGAGGCACACACACGCACACAAAACACTACAAAGAGAAGCCACGGTATATGGCAAAGGTATATTATAAGAATGGGTGCTTTGATTAAACAAACGCGGCTGTCTAAACCGGCATAAGGACGGATTTTTAGATAGATGGGGATGTCCAACAGAAGCAATATGGTTAATTCGATGCGATTTAGTGAAGTAAATTCAGAATGGAAAATATATTTTCATCAGCAAGAATCTGACATCGACTGATATACACTCGTCAATGAGTCAATGGTTCGCTTTTCCTTATCATACTTGCAGCTCAAAACTTGTGCTGTTGGTCGGATGTTACGTATGCTATCCATGCATGTCGAAACCTTTCCTAGCCAGGTAGCAATTACGTTGTATCTGGAAAGTGAACTTCAGGCAATCTGGAGTGCCTGAACCAATAACAAAAGATTGAAAAAAAGCTTGCAGAAGATAAGGATGGACTGGATCAGGGGTGCACAACATAGGCCGCCCGTGCCCAATGCGGCACGACATACTGTAGGTTCGCAAATGAAACTCAAGCGGTTAGGCTTATGGAAAAGGTGATTTTTTCTGTTTGACATAAATCACAATTATTCACATGCAGCCAAGTGCTGTCAGCAACCAGCAACAAAGAAAGTAGCCTTCTGCGGTGTTGCTGTCTGATTTGACAAAAGAAGTTCGTTTGCAAGCTTTGCAATTATTTGGACATGGCACGGGACTAGATTATTGTATACGAGAAACCTTGGGAAGCATCTCCATGTCAGCTGGAGCAGATTCGCGCAGCTATCACAAATACAGCTTTCCAGAGAACTTCAGGTGTTTTAACACCTATCCTAATGTAAACAAGTCGGTACAGATTGACGTTGTCGTACGATAGAATAGTAAAGTGCTTTTTAGCTTCTGTTACGACATTGGTTGATCATCTATCCATAGAGTTGTTAATCTTATCGGGTCCGCCGCTTCGTCGGAAGCGATGTCGTTCAGGAAAAATTGCTTTGCTGCAGAGCTGGTGCCAAGCGTGTGTACAAATGCTGCAGCTGCTGATGTTGCGATTGAGGTAGCACTGCTGATGTGGTGCGCTATATATTCTTGGCATGTTTTGCTAACAAACGGTGGTGCGACTCTGGACTCCGTAGCTGTGGCAAGACGTGCAAGTGCGTGTGAAAAATCGAGGGCATTAGTTGTTTAACAAAATGTCTATGTTGCGTTGGTCAGTTTTGACGAATAATGCACTTTGTTGCATTTATACGCCTTGGTGCGTTGTTGCGTAATATTTTCAAGTTCAAAACTGTTGACCATTTTAATATTCGATACAGAAATACATGTGCGGAATAATTTTGAATCAGAAAATTTATACGCAATATTGTTTTAGATTTCAAACGTTCGCGATACGCCGCAATAAATTGGTTGAAATCTATGTTTATACTGCAAAAAGTACTTTTTGTCTTGTTTACAAAAAGGTGGTTCTGCTCCCGTTACCCCGTCTGTAAAGGGAGCGGGGTATTGTCCCCACCACACCCTGGTTTCTAGCGTTCATGGCGCACAGACAGACGTCGTTACTGAAAATCTGCAGGTGTATATATTTTCCGCTCAGGGTTTTCATAGTGACCATTTCCCGCACATTCATGGTTGTTTGAATTTGAGTTGTCTTTTTCAAGGTAGTGGTGTGTGGCGTTCTTGGGCTGACTTTGCTGTGGTGAAAATCTTGCTCTTCTCGCTATGAACAAGTTTGCAAATGGAAACTGGGTTAAAGATAAAACGGCTGTCAAAATTTTGACCCGTTAGCAAACTTAACCGCTGTAGTTTTACGTTTATGAAGTCTTAACGCTCTTATGACGAAAAAAGAAAAACAAACGTAACAATAGTGAATGGTTGCTAGCAGGCAATATGCATCGCACAAAGTGTGTGCCCTTGGTTTGATGGTGAGGTTAACGCTTGAATTAAAAAAGATTTCGAAACTGGGAAAATTGCGGAGGATATGTCCAGAAAGGCGTTGTCACTCACTGTTCTGTTTTAATTAATGCAGCGTTCAGTTCAGTACGACGGATTGTTGCATTAACGCAGAGTGGAAGTGCTGCGATTACTCTCTCAGGTAGGGCTGTATTTAGGCTCAATGTTGGCGTTTGTGCGTCTGTTTGAGCTGCTTTTAAGAAAATGACGAAATGACACTGTTTTCGCCTAAAAGTTTGCTTGGTAGCAAAACTAATGATTAAACAAGACTTGCTGGTTGCATATTCTTCACGGTCGCTCGGTTTACGTTTGGCTCATGTCATCAGCTGCCACTATGAAGTTTATGCTGCTATGACAACACGAGATATTTATCGCACGTTGTTTGGTTTCGGTTCACCCTCTTGTGAATGCGCTTTCTACTCTCCATGCGAACGCCGCATCATCAAATACGTTAATATGGTTTACTGAGACCGCGATCGCAAACAACTTTTTTTACCACAACACAATTCTTCTCGAAGTGTTTTCGCAGATGGGAGTTTGGGCAAAACCCGTGATAGATTTTGAAACGGTAGCTTTTTCTGCTGTATCAATTGTGGATATCTTTTTCTAAGTCATCTAAAGCACAGAAACGCATGTCGAGTACAAGTTACCTTGAATTAGAATTGTCTTGTTGAAACAGAACAAAAGAGACTTTGCACCTGAAGGGGGGGAAGTGATATTGCGCGAGTTTTTGTAGTCGGTGCTCTCAAAAAATGAGATTTTGAACACCGCAACGGTCTTAGTTTCCAAATTCGATTTTCTTCTGATACTCATTAACCTCAGGTTAGGATTACCGTACCTCCCAATTTTTCGGAAGGTATCATGAATTTTGATGCTAAAATTTGCGTCCAGAAAAAAATGTTGAAAGTTGACGTAAGTCCTGTATTTAGTTGTTGTGTAAACAGTGCTTAGAGTAAACAGTCAAAAACGGTCTAAAATAGAAAACCAGCGCCGCACTCTGCTAAAAAAATCGTAGAAAACTCGCCACACTGAAAGTGTTGAAAGTTTCTGCTACCAAATTACCCTCCACTTATTTGTGGGAATGTAGGTGTTGTAGCATAATAGCGTTTCAATACTTTGTTACTATTGCGTCATAGAGGTTGTCTGTGTCCTTCGTTCTATAAATTCATGTTGCTATATTACTGCAGCTATAACGTTCGTGAGCAAGAAAGGAGGGAGAAGTTAGTTTGTGTAAAAAAGATGAGCACTGCTATACAATCTGAATTCTGTTGTTATTTAAGGAGCTTTTTAATAGTTGTAATTTGTGTTATACTAAAATGAACACCTTATCAAGTGACGTGATATCTATCAGATAAGCCATAGTCTGTTATGCCAAAACTGTCTGTTGAGTCTCGTGACAGGTGGTTATTGTGACTGTCTTGAATGCGTCCCGGTTTTTCCTTGTTCAGAAATGGTAGCCCTACATCAGGTAATGACCGTGATCAAAGTCTTCACCGAAAGCCTGAGGTCGTAAGAACGTCGAGAAAATGTTGTACAGGCGATCGAACCAACTCTAGCTCAGTATCGAATTTACGCTTCAACTGCTGTGTTGCTCATTTTGTTCAGCGTGTTCTGGGATATCCTTCGAACTCTCAATTCAGTTCACCCCAATTCGGTCGATTAAAGGGCTGATATAATCAGTATAATGCCCATATGTTTTGTCTTGATCTTAAGATTGTCTTGATATTTGTGCTTTTGTCTTGTTCCCATGTCTTGATCTTGTCTTCTTCACGTACTGTTCCAGAACGAAGTACCAGCATTTTGCAGTATACGTTACGTCAACGACTAATGCTGTTGTTACCGGAAGCTGCTTTGTGCTGTAGAATGAGTAATGTAAGCCTAAATTATCGACGGAATGCCGCAACGGTCATACGTTAATACGTCTGCCCACTTGCATTCTCTTCGAATACATCCATATTTGCAGTAGATGGTTATTTATTTGAGCGTTTTCTGTCGCCAGCCATGAACATTTAGCAGCCACATTGATTTTTCGTCCTATAGATGAGACCAGCCAACTGCTGCACGATTTCCACAACATAAGGAAAGCTATGATTTTTCCCATGTTCTTGTGGAACCTCTTTTGTCCGATGTCGTTCTTCGTCGTATAAATACGTGATCTGCCACCAGTCGGCAAAAGTGAGAGTGGTGGAATTCTCGTACTGTGTAAAACCTGGTGTTTTTCCAGATCTCACTGCAAACAAGCTTTGTGTAACATATTCCCGATCAACAATGTAGCAAAAGTTACAGAAACGTGCAAGTTTAGCTATTACAACTGTAGCAACATACTGAATTTTCTTCATAAAAAATGCTGAAAAGTTTAACGTAACGAGAGTAGGATTACTACTGGAGGCGCGCAGGTTTTCATTCTTAGGCAGCGGTCCAATACATTGCGTAGCGCGTTCGCTGACAGCATAATGCAATTTGTGACGCCTGAAATTGCGCGTTGGGCAACTATCCCAACAGTGACTAACATCTCCAGCCGCACCACTTAGCGATGAGATCGCTCATGACGCCGCGAAGCAATTTGCGCAAAGGCGTTTTTGTGCCTGCTATCAGTCGGTCAAAAGCGCTACGGCAACAGCTTTCCACGGCAGGCCTCCACCTCACGTATTAACACGAGTTGGGACGCAATGTGATCAATCTTCCTCATGCGTCAGATTCGCAACGACTTTAGTTTTTCATCACTTAACGTGGCTTAGATGTCGACTAGAATCGGACATTTGCTCGACGCATACGGATTAATAGTTCGGCTAATGTAGGCTCCAAAGTGCGTAAGGAGAGATGCAAACTTTTACACTGTCGCCAGAAGTTGCCAGTTAGCGGGTGCCAGAAACATGTGGGTTAATTTAGGCGTCAGCATATAAGTCCGTAATCCGTGCTTATTTTACTATTTGCAATTTTGCAAAGGGTGTTTGGAGGATCTTCGATAAACGCATTATGCATGATGTCTACTGTTGCTTTGCTACACCCTATGTTTGCTATCAGTTGGTCAAAAACCCTTCGCCATCAGCGTTGTACAGTTGGCAGTTTTCATATGAGTAAAGACTTGACAAGTTACCTGCTAATGTACCCATGGGCAGTGATGTTATAAGCTATTTTCATCGTTGACTGTATCGATTTGCTGTACGTTGCATCCTGACGAAATGTACAGTGGAGAGCGCATGCGTTTTTTTCAACGTCGCAAGACCGCGTTCTTGGCGCAGCGATGAACGCCGTTCTGTTAGGTCAGAATCACTCACTGCGTCAGGGTTGCCTGTCGGTTGTGTCGGGAGGTTTATAGTACTGCGTAGTCGCCGTGAACCTGTTGTTGTTGCCAACTAACTTAATTCATCGCAAGTGCGAAGAGGGAAAGCAGTAACTCAGGAGCACCATCAAAAAACTTTTTATGCTCTACCAGTGTTACGCGGATGAAGATTTCCAAATCAAGGCGTGTTCTCTGTCAAATTGCTTTTCGAAAGGTTTTGCAGACTATAGAAAACATCCGGCCAGCCGGTTTGCCGTTAGCCAGACTTAATGGCAGTCGTTTAGGTGGACTTCACTTGCTTCTGGCGTCTCGCTTTTTGCCAGTTGCTTCGCACAAATCGCTGTGCTGGTCAGGGATGCATTGAGCAGCAGCTTGACATTTTGCAGCGCGCTGCGCTCTTGACAAACCGATGCGAATCATTTCAGGCGAGTTCGTGAATCAGTGTTCGTACGATTCCATCCGTTTTTCCGTAACCACACAACCCGCAGGAACGGTTCAGTCAGCGCCCAGCGCAGGCAGCTGTGCGCACGACAGTGTGCTTTTGCACTGCGTGGCTTCAGCTATTCATGTTAAATACTAAGTTTTGAAGCATGCAAAACTGGCGGCAGTATTCGCGGACAGGAAGAACGACGAGCTTACTAAGTCAATTTACGAGGTAGTTAGTCTGTTATCACCCGTACTCAATCTGAAAGCAGCTCTCATCCCGGCATCTCATATTGTCGCTCTTCACTTGAATTTTTATCCACGAAAACGCCATGCCAGAAATATCTCTTACCGGACGCAGTCTTTATCAACTAACGAAATGAATGATTGACAGTGATGAAATATGCAGTAGGCTGCTTTGTGAGAACTTGTTTTTCGTGAAAAATGTCATGCTGACCGATATTCGGTGGTGAAAGATGTTGAGGTAGGAGAACAGGACAACGTGTTAGTGGTGAACACTGTTGTGGTTAGGAACTACCAAAGGATATACCTGTAGTTAAAGAGTGTTCTTGCTTCTTGGTGAAGTATGCTGTAGCAGAAAAACGAATTATTCGAGCTGGTAAAATGTTTGTGACGAGAAAGGTTATGATGGGAAACTTGTAACAGGAGAGTAAAGTGTTTAGTGAGGGCTCATCGTGAAAAATGGTGCCGGAAAATGGTTTTGGTGAGCAAAGATATGGTGAAAGTTTGACAGGATGATACTTGCCCTTGAATCGAAAGTCAGACCGTTTGACGTCCTGGCCGGCTTTCGCAAGCAGCGTAACTTACGGTACGTATCCATAATTTGCATTTTTATCGACGCTTTGCTTGGAGGCGATTCAGCTTCCAATATCCCTCCCACTCAGCCTATGGTCAAACGCCTAACTTGCTCGTGAAAAGCTGTTGGATCTATGCTACTCAATTTTTCATGCCCGAATAAATCTACGTTCAAAGCAAAAGTCCCTTCAGTGGACAGCGATGTCCGGTCCCTGATCATATGAGGACAAAAAGTTCGCTTCCCATATGCCAGTTAAACGACTTGCGTTGAAAACTACCTCCGCCCACTTGTCGCTTTACCTATCGGCATATGCCTGTTTTCCGGCCCCTCATTTCATGCTAAGCTTTGCTGCACAGTAAATAAACGCGTTAGTTCGTCTGCAACTGAAATATGAAAGCGCCAGAATGTGCATAGTATTGCTCAATTAGGTTTCTTTACAAGAGTGTGCACATTCGTGAGTCAAGCATTTCACAATGGTTTGCGAGGTTGGCTGGGTTGTAATATTCGATGGGGTTACATGTCCTGGTGTATTTTACAACAGGCTACCTTTTGACAAAAATGATGTTCATCGCTTGGGAGTATTCCTATAGCGTTCTTGCAAAGTTTCTGTTTTGTCTCATTAATTTTTCGTCATGACTCTTTATGTTTGTCTCAATGACGCGATTGAGTCTCACTGGCGGAACTGAAAAAACTGTTAGTTTTTTCGGATGAGGATAGTACCGCAAAAACGGCAATGAAGCATCAGCAAAGGCTAAGGAGTCTTTGCTTATGCTTCATTGTCAGCCTAAATTCACACCACGCCATACTGTCGCAATCTGACAAGTAGGCAACAGCCAAACAAAGGTGCAAGGAGTTGCTTTTCTAATCACAGTGCAACGATCAGTTGGATGGTTTGTTGTTTGCTGAACTAAGGTGTTCGGTGCTTGATGATGTCGAAAGAGATTGCGGCTTTTCTCACTGCCACTGCTGTTTACAGACGCGCAGCGGTTCTCTTCACGTGGCAGTCATTGTTTAAACGCTGTACGTGGCTCGTGGAGAGGGTAGTAGGCCTTGCTTGTTGTTTTAGCTGTGCCATGTTGGAATGTGCGAAAGCGAGGAAAAAAAGATGAATATTTTTCATTCGCTTCGAAACAGCTCAAGCAGTCAGTCATCAAAAAGCCGTCACAAGCCTGTTGTGTCAAAGAAAGGTTCTGGTGAATGCGATCAAGAACACTGCAGTCTGCGATCGTCACCCGCATTTTCTCGACGCTGTGGCAACCTAAGCTCGCTCCCGGAAAAGCCTTCGGCACTCGTTCCTGCGTCAAGCTACGCTGATGAAGAATCCAAGTCGGCGTCGACAGACTTTTTGAAGACTGAGATTAAAGTGCCGGAAGTTTTCCCTCGCAGGCATATGGCCGTAAATCTTTGCCCGCCTTGTCCCGGTTTCGCGCCACATCTGTCGCCGGGCACTTTGCGCCGACTGGAGCAAAAGCACCAAGTTGCCAAACTTCGCCAAGAACAACAGCAAACTGGCTTCTCACTTCTGGGAGGTGTCAGTCCGGGACCTTCGCCACCAGCATCACCGCAGACAATGAAAAGGATCATTGTTCGACATGGAGGAGAAAGTACCCGCCGGTTTACGGTGGCTCGCACAAGGTTAGTGGTTTTGTACGTTTCTCGCGCTTGGTCGTTTAGCGG